>Ga0315552_1000027_pt1 | contig 86499 bp, 78 predicted proteins | sample SalMarSW160170MG_2_FD_203102 | JGI IMG/M metagenome (GOLD analysis project Ga0315552, IMG submission 203102) | Salt marsh sediment microbial communities from the Plum Island Ecosystem LTER, Massachusetts, United States - Salt Marsh Sediment SW1601-70 ...
CAAAAGAGTAAAAATACAAAAGGCAAAATATGGCAAATCCTAAGATGGGAGGAATTAGAAGCCAGTAGCCAGTAGCCAGTAGTCAGCAGGGGGGAGGTGGCTACTGACTACTGAATTCTGACTACTGACTACTGGCTACTGGCTATTTACTACTGACTACTTTAGAGCTTGAAGATGCTTGATATTAAACTTATTCGTGAAACCCCCGAGCTTGTTCGCCAGGCTCTGGAGAAAAGGGGCGATAGCTTTGCTCTCGATAGCATCCTTGAGATTGACAGCCGTTATCGCAGCTTGCTTCGTCAAACCGAGGAACTCCGCGCCACACATAACGAGGCCAGCAAACAACTGAGCAAAAGCAAGGAAAAACCACCTAAACGCATCGCCCAGATGCGTCAATTGGGAGAGCAAGTATCTTCCTTGCAGCAGCAGACCAAGGAAGCTAAGGCCAACCTTGATTCCCTGCTGCTGGAGTTGCCCAACATCCCCCACCCCGGCGTGCCCTTGGGAGGAGGCGCGGATGATAATACTGTAGTGCGTACCTGGGGCAAACCAGGGGAGTTATCATTCGAGCCCCTGCCTCATTGGGAGCTGGGGGAAAAATTGGGCATAATAGATTTCCAGCAGGGGGTGAAGCTCTCAGGGACCAGGTTTTATGTTCTTAAAGGTCTGGGGGCACGCCTCCAACGAGCGCTTATTTCATTTATGCTCGATACCCATGTAAACGAGCATGGCTATAAAGAAATCTATCCTCCTTTTATGGTAAAGCGAGAGTGTATGGTCGGCTCGGGAAATTTACCCAAGTTCGGCGATAATTTATATCACGACGAAGAGGATGACTTCTGGTTTATACCCACGGCGGAGGTGCCGTTGACTAACCTTCACCGCGATGAAATATTGAGCGCCGATAGCCTGCCCCTTCATTATGTCGCCTATACTCCTTGCTTCCGTCGAGAGAAGATGGCTGCCGGCACGGACACCAGGGGCATCAAGCGTGGGCACCAGTTCGATAAGGTGGAACTCTACAAGGTTACCGACCCTGAAAGCTCCGACGAAGCACTGGAGAAATTGGTAGCCGATGCTGAAGACATATGCCGGAAGCTGGACATACCTCACCGCGTGGTGCAGTTATGTACCGGAGACCTGGGCTTTGCCGCCTGCAAAACATATGATATTGAAATGTGGGCTCCCGGCTGTGCCGAATGGCTCGAGGTCAGCTCCTGCAGCAATTGCAGTGACTTTCAGGCCAGGCGGGCAAATATCCGCTATCGCCCTGAGCCTGGTGCCAAACCACAGCTTGTTCACACGCTTAATGGCTCAGGACTGGCTCTGCCCCGAGTCCTTATCGCTGTGCTGGAAAACTATCAACAAGCCGACGGCACAGTATTAATTCCTGAAGTACTAGAGCCTTACCTGAGAGTAAAGTAAGCCCCGCAAACTATATGCCCTGAGTGCAAAAAGTGAAGCTATCCTCAAACTTCACTGACCTAGCAAGTGGTATAATTAGGATGTATTTCTTTGGCTGGCGGGTGGTTCAGCCAACGGATTTGGAGAATATTGAGCCAAAGCTAGGAAGGAGGACTTGACAAACTTGTCATTGCTGTGGTATAATCCCACATAGTGCAGGTGGGAGAAAGTGGATATATCCCACCAACAAACAAATCCACCCATGTAAAGGGGGCAAAATGGCAACTATAATAAAGGATGAGGATTTAACAATAGTAGCAAAGAGTGTGAAGCCAGATGCCAAAAAGCGAGTGATTTTGAGCAAAGTTCCAATGGAGGCAGGTGTTACATATCATATATATATGAATAGCTTTGGGCAAATTGTGCTAGACCCACAGGTAACCATCCCTGCCTCAGAACTATGGCTATTCAATAACCCCGGTGCCCTTGCGTCGGTTCAGCGGGGTCTTTCCGATGCTGCACAGGGCAAAGTGTCAAAAGTTGACTTAGACACTCTTTAGGGCCAGCCGCGTTGTTTGAGTTAGAATGGACTGACGAAGCAAAGGAGACCTATATCCACCTTAAGAGTGATGCATCCCAAGAGAAACGTTATAAGGCCGTTAAGAAGACCATAGGGTTGTTAGCTGAGAATCCCCGACACCAAAGCCTTCAAACTCACCCATATTTCAGTTTGAAAGGCCCCAATGGGGAGAAGGTTTTTGAGGCATATGCACAACATAGAACACCTGCAGCATATAGAGTCTTTTGGTTTTATGGGCCTTCTAAGGGTAAAATCACGATTTTTGCGATTACCCCTCACCCATAATCACAGTTATCTGGATATACCTACCTACCCCACCTAGCCTGTACTGCGTTCCTGGCTATTTCCACTCAATCCCCCGATACAGCCCCAAGCTATCCTCAAACTTCACTGACCTAGCAAGTGGTATAATAGGATTATGATTTATGCTGTGTTTAACGGATAGCCCAGTTGGAATTCCTTCAGCACAACTATAAAAATTTGGAGGCGGAGTATGAAGATAATACTCAGTTCGATGAAACACCATTACTTGGCAATAGTTAGCACCTTTTTGATTACAGTAGCCTTAATTGCCGGGATTGTAGGCTGCGAGCCTACTCTCGCTCAACAATACGACCTTACTATCGCCAGCACTGCTGGAGGTTCGGTCACTACGCCGGGTGAAGGGGACTTTAGCTGCGATATGTGTGTGGCGGTCATCCTGGTAGCGACCCCATCCAGTGGCTACCACTTTGTCAACTGGACTGGCGATGTGGACACCATTGCCAATGTGAATGCTGCCTCAACCACCATCACACTGAATGGAGACTATTCCATAACGGCTAACTTCGAGGCGATTCCGGCCGGTCAGTACAGCCTAACTATCTCCAGTGTTGGTTGCGGCTTTGTAAACACGCCTGGCGAGGGGATTTTTGACTATGAAGAAGGAACTGTAGTTGAGCTGGTGGCCAAAGCTGTTGGGGATAACCCCTTTGTCAAGTGGTCTGGCGATGTTAGCACTATCGCCGATGTCGAGGATGCCACCACCACCATCACAATGAACGATGATTATTCCATCATAGCCACCTTCAAGTGTATTGCAGGGTGCTTCATCGCCACCGCCGCCTACGGCACCCCAATGGCCGAGGAAATAGAAATTCTGCGTAAATTCAGAGACGAATACCTGCTCACTAACCCTCTGGGACAAGCCCTGGTAGACCTTTATTACAAGGTCAGCCCACCGATAGCTGAGTTCATAACTGAGCATCCCAGCCTGAAGCCGATAGTGAGGGTCGGGCTATTGCCTGTTGTGGCCATGAGTACTGTAGCCGTCAACACTACTCCAGCCGAAAAGATGGGTGTAGTAGGCCTGTTGGTGCTGGTTTCGGTGGCACTGGTTGTGTGGGTAAAAAGGAGGCGAGGCAAAGGTCCAGAGTACAGCGCATAGTGAAATTGCGCAATGGCTTAGATTGTCGCATCGTGGTGTAACAATGTAGCTTTTTGTTATGCGTGTGACAAAAGTCAAACCCTTTCTCAAAAGTCCGCATTGAAGTCTGTTTAAATATGAGCTTCGGTCTGATATAGAGTAGCTAGCAATTAAAACGGGAGCTTTGCTCGATGGCGTTTTCGATGAGCTCGATGCGCCTGGTCTTGCCTTTGTCATCGACTTCTATGGCTACGACGTCTATGCGCCATAGAGAGGGGAGGTTCTGGTGAGTGCTGGTATAGGTCAGGGCTAAGGAGATGAGTTTTTTCTTTTTAGCGTCTGTTATTGATTCTTCAGGAGTGCCGAAGTCCAGATTGCTCTTGGTGCGGACCTCGACAAAGACAAGGTAGTCCTTCTTCTGGGCAATGATATCAATCTCTCCACGAGGGCAACGAAAACCCACCTCGCGAATACGGTAGCCCCGCTTTTTGAGGAATTTCCGGGCTTCTTTCTCCCCCAGCCTACCAACTTCTTGACGGTCCATCACCCTCACCTTAATCCTCTCCCATAGAGGGAGAGGAAATTCAAAAATTATACAATCATCCCTCCCCTAGCGGGAGGGAGTTAGAGGGAGGGGGAAATTCACCCCCTACCCCTCTGGCAAATCTGAGACAAGCTCCATTCTCTTCCTTCACGGGAGAGGAAATTCGGTTTGTACAACATCACTGCTCTTCAAAGAAGGAGGACTTTGGCTTGTAACTATATTCCTGACAGGGGCAAAGTATAGACGGTGAATCGGCGAAGGTCCGAGCTTTTGCAGACAGGATATGTGTTTTCGCGTTCCATAGCCTTTATGCTGGGCAAATCCATAGTCAGGATACATTATGTCAAGTTCTTTCATCATACGGTCTCTGGTGACCTTGGCTATGATAGAGGCGCAGGCAATGGAAAGACACGATTTATCACCTCTGGTTATCCCTTTTTGAGGGATGGGACATTGAGACAAGCTCAGCCTGTCAATGAGGAGGAAGTTCGGTTGTATGGGCAGCTTTTCCACCGCCTGCATCATAGCCAGCCTGGTTGCCTTGAGGATGTTAATGGAATCAATCACCTGAGGGGGAACGATGCCGATGCCCACAGCTATAGCTTCCTTGGTAATCAGGTCAAAGAGGGACTCACGTTTCCTGGAGTTCAATTCTTTGCTATCCCGAACCAGCCCGAACCAGGCCAAATTGGCCGGGCGGGGTAGGATAACAGCACTGGCGACTACCGGGCCGGCGAGAGCCCCCCGCCCGACTTCGTCTATGCCGGCAATAAGCTCATAGCCCTGCGATTTAAGCTTATCTTCCTCATCGAGGTTTGGTGGCTGCGACATATCTCTGCCAAAATTAAAAGTTAAAAGTTAAAAATCAAAATGACAACTCAAAACGCAACAATGTAGTGCGAGGCTTTAGCCTCGTGCCAGGACAAGACCGCACGACCTTAAAAGGTCGCACTACAATCGTGTTTGGAACTCGACCAATGGGATTGCCGCTACCTTCCAGGTGCTCACATCTTCCATTTTGCACTTTTACATTTTGCATTTTTATTTTTACATTTAATATATAATCCCGCCCCCCAGTACCTCGTCCATATTATAGAACACAATGGCCTGCCCCGGGGTTACCGCCTTTTGCGGCTGAGCGAAATGAACACCTACGGAGTCATTCCTGAAAAAGAGGTCAGCTTCCGCTTCTTTTGACTTATAGCGTATCCTGGCTTTGGCTGTAATTGGCTCCCGCGGTGCCTTGCCCGATATCCAGTTCAGCTTTCGGGCGACGAGCTTCTGGCTGTAGAGCTCTTTCTCAGGGCCAAGCACAATTCTATTGCTTTCAGGCTCTATCTTTATGACGTAGAGTGGCTTGGCATAGGCCAACCCCAGGCCATGCCTCTGCCCGATAGTATAAAAGGCTATTCCTCGATGCTGGCCTAATTTATTTCCCCGTGTATCTACGATATCGCCAGGCTGAGCGGGAAATCTCTGGCTGAGGAAAGTGGCATAGTTCTTCTGGGAGATAAAGCAGATGTCCTGGCTAGACCTGGCTGCGGTGGGCAATCCCGCCTGCTTTGCCACCTGTTTAACCTCGTCTTTGCTATGCTCGCCTAAAGGAAACAGGACATGCCCGAGCTTTTCCTGAGTTAGAGTATAAAGAAAATAAGATTGGTCTCTACCAGTATCTGCTGCTTTAAGCAAGCGATGGCCATCTCCGGAATGCTCTACCCTGGCATAATGGCCTGTAGCCAGATAGTCAACACCCAGGGAGAGTGCTTTATCGAGGAGGAAGCCAAACTTTATGTACTGGTTGCAGGCAACGCAGGGATTGGGTGTCCGCCCCCGCTGGTATTCCCGGCAGAAATAGTCAACTACAAAGAGCTCAAATTCTTTTTGCAGGTCAACCTGATGGTAGGGAATGTCTAAAATGCGGCAGATATCTTCCACCCGATGTGCCTGATATTCGGAGTGAGTAGAATCCCAGAGGCGCATATGTATGCCTACTACTTCATAGGCGGCTTCTTTGAGCAACAAAGCAGCGGCGGAGGAATCCACCCCACCGCTCAATGCCACAGCGACCTCTTTTTTAGTCACAGGTATTGTATAAGTATATCGCACAAAACGAAGGGTAGCGAGATTGCTTCGTCGTCTACGCTCCTCGCAATGACGGGTGGGAGGGCAATAACTTGCTCACCCTGTCCCAGATAATCCCGGCAACTTTCGCTTTAGGTAGAGAAGCATCTATCACCAGCCAGCGTTCAGATTCAGCCGCAACCATCCTGAGGTAACCTTCCCTCACCCGCCGATGGAACGATAAGTCTTCCAGCTCAAAACGGTCTCGTAAACTTCGCTTTCGCGCTAGTCCCTCATCCGGCGAAATATCCAGGAGGATAGTGAGGTCCGGCTTAAGATTCCCTGTTGCTACATTGTTGACCGTCTCCACGAAGCTCAACTCAAGCCCCCGCCCGTAGCCCTGATAGACCAGGGTGGAGTAAGTGAAGCGGTCGCAGATGACTACTTTACCTTCTTCTAAAGCAGGATGAATTACCTCAGCCACCAGCTGGGCACGGGAAGCAGCCACGAGAAACAGCTCAGCCTGGGGCGAAATAAAGGAGCCCCGTTTCCTTTTAAGTGCTTTCCTCAATTCGTTACCCAGAGCTGTGCCCCCAGGTTCATGGGTTAGTACCGCCGGGATGTTTTGCTGCTCAAACTTTTTCAGTAAGAGCCTGGATTGGGTGCTCTTGCCACAGCCTTCGCCACCTTCAAAGGTGATGAATAGTCCCAAGGATTACCTCGACTTCCTTTTGCCACCAGGTTCCAGGCTCCGGTCGCCGGAGTTGAAACCGCGGCGTCCGGCTAAGATACGCTGTAGATTATGGACATAGGTATATTGAGTGTCACGGGGATAGAGGGCGTCCAGGCATTGCTTCATTTGAACGGAATTGTTGCTTTTAAGGACATAAATCGGTATACCCAGAGCTTCGGCATCCCGTATCTTCTGCGGCTTGCGGCGATAGTAACTTCGTGTAGTGAGGAAAATGTCAGCTTGCTTAAGGTCGGCGACGATTTTCACCTCTTTTCGCCCTTCCCTGGCAATTTGCTCCAGTCGAGCCCGGTTAGCACCGAAGAGGTAGAACCGCAGCGTTTTTTCCGGCTGCTTCTCTTCCTTGCTTTCCCACATAAGAGGGGAGGTTATCGCCTCCTTCTTTACCTCACCATCTTCATCCATCCAGCGCACTTCGGCCTTGGGGGGTCGCCCATGTAAGAGAGCATCAACAGCCTCGGTCACGTCAGGATGTACGGTTACCTTGTAATAAGCGACAATTTCCACCACCACGCCAAAGGTGGGCGGAGCCTTACGCTCCAGGATAGATTTTTGCGTGTGCCGTCGCCTGGCTTCTTCATCTCCCAGGGTAACCGTCTGGATGCCGCCGATGAGGTCAGAGAGAGTAGGATTCATTATCAAGTTTTCCAGAGTATTGCCATGTGCCGTGCCCACCAACTGCACTCCGCGTTCAGCGATGGTACGAGCCGCCTGGGCTTCGAGCTCAGTGCCTATTTCGTCGATAATGATGACCTCGGGCATGTGGTTTTCCACTGCCTCAATCATTACCGCATGCTGTTCAGCGGGAGCAGCTACCTGCATTCGCCGGGCATGCCCGATGGCGGGATGAGGAATATCTCCATCTCCAGCAATCTCGTTGGAGGTGTCAATCACGATAACGCGCTTTTTGAAGTCATCAGCCAGCACTCGGGCCACTTCCCGCAACATAGTGGTTTTGCCTATACCGGGCCGCCCCAGGAGCAGAACGTTTTTGCCTGACTCGATAAGGTCTTGAATCATCTTGACGGTACCGAACACAGCTCTGCCCACACGGCAGGTCAAGCCGATTATGTAGCCATTTCTATTGCGTATGGCTGAGATGCGGTGAAGGGTGTGGTTGATCCCGGCGCGGTTATCCCCGGTGAACTCGCCAATGCGTGATACCACGTAATCAATATCAGACTGGCTCACCTCCCTGGAGTTAAGGACCAGCTCTCTATGGGGAAAACGGGCTTCGGGGAGACGCCCTAAATCTAAGATTACCTCCAACAGTTCGCTATGGTCGGGCTGCTGGTAGAGCGGCTCACGGATATGGAGTGGCAAGATATCAAGCAGTGCGTCTAAATCGTCAGTAACTACCCTTCGCATATTGTGAAATACCTGTTTTCACCTTACCAACCCCGGGGGGACAGCAATTCTTGTTGAGGTATAGCTTTTATGTCCAGACCAGGCATAGCGGCTCCCAAACCCTTGGATACCTCAGCGACGATAGCCGGATCCTGGTAGTGGGTGGTAGCTTTAACAATGGCCTGCGCTCTGGTTGCAGGGTCGCTGGACTTAAAAATCCCCGAGCCCACAAATACCCCCTCGGCTCCCAGTTGCATCATCAAAGCAGCATCGGCGGGTGTCGCTACACCGCCGGCGGCAAAGTTCACAACAGGTAACTTCCCTGTTTTATGCACCTCCATCACTAGCTCCAGAGGAGCACCAAGAACTTTCGCCTCAGCTACCAATTCTTCCTCGGGTAAAGCCTGAAGTCTGCGAATCCCTTCCTGGACTGCCCGCATGTGCCTTACAGCTTCAACGATGTTGCCCGTCCCAGCCTCGCCCTTGGTGCGAATCATCGCCGCCCCTTCGGCAATACGACGTAATGCCTCGCCTAAGTCACGGCAGCCGCAGACAAAAGGAACCTTGAAATCATGTTTCCAAACATGATGACTTTCATCGGCTGGAGTGAGCACTTCGGACTCGTCGATAAAATCAACGCCCAACGCTTCCAGCACCTGAGCCTCAGCAAAATGACCGATGCGGCATTTGGCCATTACGGGGATGCTGACCGCTCCCATTATTGCCTTAATTATAGTAGGGTCAGCCATGCGAGCCACTCCGCCGTCAGCGCGGATATCTGCCGGCACACGTTCCAGTGCCATGACAGCGCAGGCACCGGCTTCCTCGGCAATTTTAGCCTGCTCCGGGCTGACCACATCCATAATCACCCCACCCTTCAGCGTCTGGGCCAGTCCTGTCTTAACTTTCCAGGTACCCTTCTCCATCAATTTCCATTATACCGCTATGCCAGTCAAATCACAAATGTTATTACTCATCTACATGAAGAGATACCCAGCTTTAGAGAACTGGAGATGAATTCTATTTTTTGATCAACTACCCCTAGAGGCACCGACCTCAGTGATGTCTCACCGTGGTGCCTAGTCTCCGAAATAGCTTGAACAACATCGCTTGCCACAAGGGCTAATGACAAGCCGATGATTATAATGACTATTTATGGGACTGAACCCTGGCGTGCACTTCTTTGCTAGAGGCTCTTCTTTGTTTCCTCGATCTCCGTTTCTAACTCCTTGAGTTCTTCCTCCAGGTCTTTCTTATACTCCTCGAGCATGTCCAGATACTCCTGTTTGTCGGGAAAGGGCTTGAATCCCTGGAAGTAGAAAGCGAAGGGAGGAAGGCCAAAGTAGAACCTCCGGGATCTCCTACTCCACATCTCTATTTCACCTCCTGAATTGGCCGCCGCTTTGGCAGTCCAGAACGACGGGGATATTTATTGGATGTCGGGTATATTTTATCAATAATTATCAAATAACGTCCATCTTTAAATTCGTCCAACTCTATTTTTTTTACCTGGTCCAATTTGCCTCCCAGAGCGGCAATGGCTTTTTGCGCCCTGTTTATCTCCTGGTCGATTTCTCCTTTCTTTTGAGCGATAAATCTTCCCCCAATCTGGCAAAAGGGCAGAGTTAGTTCCACCAAGGTAGGCAACAAGGCTACAGCACGGGAGAGGGCCAGGGCAAATTGCTCACGATAGATTGGTAAATGAGCCGCTTCCTCAGCTCTACTATTCAGCACTTCGACATTTTCCAGCTCCAGTTTACGGATGATGTGGTGGAGGAAAGCTGTCTTTTTTGTTGTGGGTTCAATGAGCACCAGCCTGGGCTGGGGGAAAATAATTTTGAGCGGCACTCCGGGGAAGCCGGCACCTGTACCTATGTCTATAATATTGAAATCCGGTCTTTCCGCCTCTTCCCCAGGCAAAGCTAGAATGATGGTCAGGGAATCGAGGAAATGCTTTACCTGTACCGAGGAGTAATCTGTTATGGCTGTGAGGTTAATTTTTTTATTCCATTCAATTAGCTCCTGGTAGTAAAGCTCAAATTGCTTCACCTGCCTGGCAGTGAACTCTATCCCCAGCTTACCGGCTCCTTCAATAAGTCTTTTCATCGCGAGCCACGCTTAAAACTCAGGGGGTGTTTAGCAACCCGTTCGCCTGAGCCTGTCGAAAGGCAACTTAATTTTATCATGACTGCCGCTCACGATTCCGCTCACCACGAGCGGTTAATAAACAATTTCCAACATATTGTTTGACACAATAGTAAGAAAAATCATACAATTTAGAATAGTAGGATATATAATACGATAATAAGTTGGGCGCAAGGTTTATTCAAGGAGGGAAAATGGAAGACAAGAGCATGCAGGTAGTCGGTAAGTGTTTTGGCTCAACGGTTGTTGGCCCACGAGGGCAGATAGTTATACCCGTGGAGGCCAGAAAGGAATTGGGTATGGATGTTGGTACCAGGCTGCTAACTTTTAAGCTATTTGAGGGAAGGGGTCTGGTCTTTGTGAAAGTGGAGGCAGTTGAGGAGTTAGTCAATATTATGACCCAACATGTGAATGAGTTTAGTAAGTTAGTAAGAGAAATTAGAACTGAACATTTAGAAAATGAGGCCAATCGAGATTAACAATCCTGCTGCTAAACTTTTAGGCATCTTGGCTCTGCGTTGAAGCAAATACTTGCTGTGTTACAACAAGCAAATTTTTGAAAAATGAAAAGAGGCGAAGGAAAATGAAAAAAAGGCTAACAATAATAATAACAATCTGCTTGGTTGGTATCGGTATAGTACTCGGTATTGAACTTACTGGATGCGCTGGCCCTGAAGCCACGCCGTCAGAGACTGCTGTGGTTACTCGAGGCGATATAGTGAGAACCGTTTTAGTAGATGGCAATTTAGAAATGCCTCACAAGGCAGATTTATCATTTGGCACCACCGGTACAGTGACAGAGGTGCTGGTTGACAAAGGGAATAACGTGACAAAAGGCCAAGTATTAGCCAGGCTCGATGCACGTTCCCTGGAATTAAGTGTAGAAATAGCGCAGGCACAATATGAAACTGCTCAGATCAATTTGATGAAAACAATCTATCCTCACTACACCAAAACGTGGGGTACTGATATGCCTGGAGTATGGTTAGCTCTGGACGAAGCCCAGGATAATTTAACACAGGCTCAGGAGCTTCTAAATGAGGGGAGTATCGAGGAGGCACAAGTCCTGCTGAACTTAATCGAGGGAAATCTAAGCAAGGCTGAAGAAAAATCTCTATCTAGAACGTTTCAGTTGCCCTGGTCGGTCAAGCTAATCGAGCTGCAGGCGGATATAGCCAGAGCGAATTTAGAATCGGCAAAGCTTAACCTGGAAAAGGCAGTAATAACGGCTCCCTTTGACGGCGTGGTAGCTGACATCACCATAACTGAAGGAAAGGAAGTCTCGACAGCGACATTAGTCACTCCGGCAATATCCCTGGTTGACACCAGTGAGATAGAGATGAGCGGCTTCATTGATGAAATAGACATCGCCATGGTGCAGCCAGGCCAAGAAGCAAATATCTTGTTAGATGCCTTGCCTGACGAGGAAGTAAAGGGTGAGGTGGCTTTCATCTCCCTGGTAGGCACAACTCAAGTCGGGGTGGTCTCTTACGACACCACCATAACTTTGGAAAATCCCGTCGCAGAGCTCAGGGATGGCATGACGGCCACTGCCGAAGTCATCATCGAGCGTCGTGATGATGTATTGTTTATACCGAACAAGGCTATTCGGGGTACCTGGGAAAACCCAAAGGTTTTAGTGCTCGTAGATGAGCAAGTTGAGGAACGGGAAATTACCTTAGGGTTAACCGACGGGATAAACACTGAAGTTCTGTCGGGATTGGAAGAGGGGGAAAAGGTGGAATTACCTGCCGCCGGGGAGCAACCAAGCTTCTTCTTCACGATGTAGCCGATGCTTGAACTTGAAAACATAACCAAAGTGTATAAAGCAGGGCAGACCGAAATTCCTGCGCTGCGGGGGATTAGCTGCCGCATTGAGTCAGGAGAGATGGTATCTATCATAGGGCCTTCGGGCTCGGGGAAGTCCACTCTGATGAATATCATCGGCTGCCTTGACAAGCCGACTTCAGGACGATACCGCCTGGATGGGACCGAGGTAAGCGAGCTTAACGATAATCAATTAGCCGAGATAAGGAATAAAAAGATAGGCTTTGTCTTTCAAAGCTTCAACTTATTGTCCCGGACCACGGCCTTAGCCAATGTGGAACTGCCACTTATTTACAGTGGTGCCAGCAACCGACGGCAAAGAGCATTACAGGTCCTGAAGTCAGTGGGATTAGCTCATCGAGTTACTCACAGGCCAAGCGAGCTAGCTGGAGGGGAGCAACAAAGGGTGGCTATCGCCCGAGCCTTAATAAATAATCCCTCTCTTATTTTAGCTGATGAACCCACAGGCAACCTCGACACCCAGACCAGCCAGGAAATCATGACGATTTTCAAGCAACTGAATGAGCAAGGAATGACCATCGTCCTGGTTACTCATGAACCAGATATTGCCGCTTATACCCAGCGCACTATTAAAATTCGCGATGGTCAGATTGAAGGCAGTGTTCGTTGAGAATCATGGTAACTCTTGAATTTCAAATAGAGATAGCGGAATGAAAATCTGGGATTGTTTCTCTACTGCGCTACGGGCTTTGCTTGGTAACAAGCTAAGGTCAGTTTTGACCATGCTGGGCATCATGATTGGCGTGGCTGCCGTCATTGCTGTGCTATCTCTAGGAAGGGCACAGGCGACCATAGTAGAGGAGGCTTTTGCCACCTTGGGGGCCAACTTGATATACGTTATACCTAGAGAAGCCGGCGTAGGCGGGATGGTAGGTGAGGCAACACTGACTGTGGATGACGCCGAGGCGATTTCCCGTCACGCCCCTTCTGTAGCGGGGGTGGCGCCAACGGCACAGACTTACGCCCAGGTTATAGCTGGAAGAGAGAGTCTTAACAGTTTGATTGCCGGGGTGACCCACAAAGCCGAACAGGTAGACAACTACGTCGTGGCACTAGGCAGCTTCATCACCGAATCCGACTATAGGGCGAAGTCAAGGGTAGCCGTCCTGGGGAGCGAGGTAGCAAAGACCCTTTTTGGCGAGATGGACCCTACTGGCCAGAGCATAAGGATTGGTGGGCGTCAATTCCAGGTCATCGGCGTATTGGAAAGCAGGGGGACTGGATTTGGAGTTGAGGACCTCAGGGTCTATGTTCCATTATCCACCTTCTATACCACTGTGGCAGTCTCACAGGCGGCCGGCCGCGGAAACAGCGTTGACATGATCAGCGTCCAGGTAGAGAGCAGCGAAGAACTGGAATCTGCCATGCAGGAGATCACTGATATTTTGCGGGACACCCACGGCATCAGAGAAGGAGAAGACGATGACTTCAGAGTGCTCAACGTAGCGTCTGTGGCGGACCAGGTCACCCAGGTGCTGGGAATACTCCAGCTCGTTCTTGTTGCCATAGCTGCTATATCCTTGCTTGTCGGCGGCATCGGGATTATGAATATCATGCTGGTTTCGGTGACCGAGCGTATCAGGGAAATCGGTCTGCGCAAGGCGGTAGGAGCCAAGCGTCGAGATATTCTGACTCAATTCCTCATTGAAGCTGTCACACTAGGGCTCTGTGGCGGTGCTTTAGGGGTGGGCCTGGGGTGGATTATAGTTAAAATCATATCTATCGTAGCGACAAATCTTGGTTTCCCCTTTACTGCTGTGCTTTCCGGCAATGCTATCGCCCTGGCGGTGGGTGTATCAATTTTTATCGGACTTATTTCTGGGTTGTACCCGGCCCTCCGGGCGGCACAACTGGACCCCATCGAGTCCTTGCGTCACGAATAAACTACTTCCCTTGGATTAAGGACAAAAATTCACTGCGAGTCGCTACCTTGCTGCGGAAAGTTCCCCTCACCGACGAGGTTATCACAGTTGTCCCCGGCTTTTTTATCCCACGCATGACCATGCATAAGTGCTCTGCCTGGATAACCACAGCCACCCCATCGGGTTGAAGTGCTTCAAAGATGGCATCGGCAATTTGTTGGGTCATCCTTTCCTGAAGCTGGGGGCGCCGGGCGCAGATTTCTACCACCCTGGCCAGCTTGCTTACCCCTACCACTCTACCACCAGGGCTGGGAATATAACCGACATGAGCTACGCCGTAGAAGGGCAGGAGATGGTGTTCACACATGGAATAGAAGGGGATGTCCTTTAGAATCACCATCTCTTCATATCCTTCCTCGAAATCCACCGTTAGTTCAGATTTAGGGTCGACATCCAAACCGGAAAAGAGCTCGGCATACATTTCAGCCACCCTCCTTGGCGTACCCTTTACGCCCTCTCTACGAGGATCCTCACCAATAGCTTCTATTATGGAGGCTACTGCCAGTTTGACTTTATCTTGGTTGACCATCTAAATACCCCTTTTTACAAAACTTACGCTGTTTTTATCCGTGCTAGCATAGCAATCTGAACCGAGGTAAAGGAGCGGCTTTATCTTATCCAGGTCGAGAATCTCCGACTTGGTAAATGCTTCTTCGAGGAAGTGCACAGCTACAATCTCACCGACTACCCAGATGTGGTCACCATAGGGCTTACTGTCCACCAGCTTGCATTCATAGGCAGCATAAGCATCCTTTAAGATAGGCGCCGAGAGCTTCAAAGGCTTTTCTTTTTTGAGATTAAATCTCTCAAATTTGTCTATCTGCTGTCCAGAAGTGCCGCCTATGGCAGCGGCGAGGGAGGCTTTCCCGTAAGGAATGAAATTAATGCCAAACTCCCGGCTTTCCGTGATAAGCTGGTAGGTAAATCTTTTAGGCGCAATGGCGATGCCATAAAGGAGTGGCTTAAAAGACACTGAGCTATGCCAGGCGACGGTCATGGCAGCATCCCTGCCCCCGGCACTGGCGGTAACTATAACTGCTACCTTGGGATAATGCTGGCTGAACTTCCCTATATCCTCGGTAACAACTTTGGGCATAGCCCTCACCTCCTTTCCATCCAAAATGCAAAATGCAAAAATAAAAGTGCAAAATGACAGAGCAAAAGTTAAAAAGTTTTGCGTTTTGATTTGTCATTTTGATTTTTGACCTTTGATTTTTGAATTTCGTTCAGGATTTGGTGCTTGGGATTTAGGATTTTTCATGTCGGAAATTTCAAAACTTCCTCAACGGCCGCCAGCTCGGCAGGGAGCTCCAAGGGTGCCCGGGCATATCTTGCTGGGACACCGGGGTCCTTCAGCCCGCTGCCTGTTATGATGCAAACTACACACTTGCCCGAGAAGTTTTTCTCCCTGGCTAGCTTAATAAGCCCGGCTAACGAGGCTCCTGAAGCCGGCTCACCGAAGATGCCTTCCTTGATTGCCATCAGTCTGTAAGCATTCAGAATTTCATCATCAGTAACACGGTCAATGATGCCCCCCGACTCATCCCTGGCAGCCACTGCTTTCTGCCAGCTAGCAGGGTTGCCAATGCGAATAGCTGTGGCAATGGTCTTGGGTCGTTTGACAACCTTGTCCAGCACTATGGGTGCAGCGCCTGCAGCCTGAAAGCCCATCATCCTGGGGGTGTGGCTGGCCTTGCCCGCCCGGTGGTATTCCACGAATCCCTTCCAGTAGGCGGTAATATTGCCGGCATTGCCCACAGGGATAAAGAGATAATCGGGAGCATCCCCCAGGTCGTCTATAATCTCAAAAGCTGCCGTTTTCTGACCTTCGATGCGATGAGGATTCAGTGAGTTTACCAGGGTAACAGGGTATTTTTGGGTCAGGGCGCGTACTATTTGAAGCGCCTGGTCGAAATTACCTCTTATGCCTATAATCTGGGCGTCGTAAACAAGGGCCTGGGCCAGCTTTCCCATGGCTATCTTCCCTTTGGGGATAATGACAATAGCTTTGAGCCCGAATCTAGCACCGAAAGCGGCTGCCGAAGCGCTGGTGTTGCCTGTGGAGGCGCAAATGACACTCTGGCTACCGTTTTCCACCGCCTTGGCCACCGCCACCACCATGCCCCGGTCCTTGAAGGAGCCGGTGGGGTTACAGCCTTCGAGCTTAAAATAAAGCTCACCACAGCCAAGCTCTTTCTCCAAAATCCGCGACCTCACTAAAGGGGTATCCCCTTCCCCAAGCGTAATCAAAGGTGTAGCCGGGGTCACTGGCAAGAAATCACGATATCTATTTAAGACGCCTTGCTTCATCCCTCGACTCTGATAAAGTTGCTGACTTCGTTAACCACCGGCAGTTGCTTTAATTGCTTGAGAGCCTTCTGCACCCCCTTTTCCTCTGCCGGATAGGTCATGATGACGATTACGGCGGTTTGTGCTGCCGGGTCGCTTTCTCTCTGGATTACGGACGAAATGCTTATGGAATTGTCTCCCAAAACTTTGGAGATTTGAGCTAAAACACCGGGGCGGTCAGGTGCATCCAGCCTGAGATAATACCGCGTCTTTACCTCGGACATGGGCTTAACTGTTACCCGCTGGTTTAACCTTACTTCAGGAACATTATTTACGCCGCGACAGATATTTCGGGCTATCGCCAAAACATCAGCTACAATAGCGCTGGAAGCTCTAAGAGAGCCAGCCCCTTCACCATAAAAGACCAGTTTACCGGCTAAGTCAGTTTCCACCTCAACGGCATTATAGACTCCATCCACTTTGGCTAACTGAGAATCCCGGGGGATAAAAGCGGGGTGAACCCTCATCTCCACCTCATCATCACCCCTCTTGGCAATGGCTAGAAGTTTTATGGCATAGCCAAATTCTCTGGCATAAAGGAAATCTCGAGCGGCAATATTTGATATCCCTTCGCAGTACACATCTTGAGGGACAAATTTAGTCCGAAAGGCTAGGTTGGATAAGATAACCAGTTTGTAAGCAGTATCTCTCCCCTCTATGTCATTAGCTGGATCGGCTTCGGCATAACCTAATTCCTGGGCTTGTTTTAATGTCGAAGCAAAATCCAGTCCCTCTTGCGCCATTCGGGTCAAAATATAATTAGTAGTGCCGTTAAGTATGGCATTTATGGCTGAGATATTATTGGCTGCTAACTCTTCTTGGAAAGAGTAGATGAGTGGCATGCCACTACCTACGCTTGCCTCATAGCGGAGGTCGGTATTGTGTTTCCCGGCCAGGGAAAATAGCTCGTATCCATATTTAGCTATTACCTCCTTGTTGGCCGTAACCACGTGCTTACCATTAGCGATAGCTCGCTCTATGTAATCCTTGGCAGGATGTTCGCCTCCAATGAGTTCGATTACTATGTCCACCTCAGGATGAGAGAGGACTTCTTCAGGATTGCTGGTCAACACGTCAGGACCGAGTCTTGCCGAGCGCCATTTATTCACATCGCGCTCCGCCACCTTTCTTAAAATCAAGGGAAGTCCTGCTTGCTCAGCCAGGCTGTCTACCTTGGTGACTAGAACTTCAGCCACACCGCTGCCGACAGTTCCCAGGCCCAGTAAGCCGATGCCGATATCCTTTTTCATTATGGTGCTACCTTCCCTTCAAAACCTCGTTTACAGCCCACGTTTTCTTTCCTTCATCCAGCAGATTTTCAATTGTGCTGTCCCCTTTCCATTCTTCAAACCAGTCGTTAAAGTGCTTATCTCTCAACTCTTCCTTGACCTCCGTTTCAAGCTGATGCATACCCCTGTCAATAACCTTTACTAGCCAATAGCCACCGGTGGTTTGGACTGATTCATCTTTAACTGGCTGGCTTACCTCATTGACAGTAAGGTTGAAGGCAACTGCGTCGAAGGCATTACTACCCATATCCCCTTGTTTTAACTCACCAAGCTCACCACCTTCATCTTTGCTTTCATGCTGGGAGTATTCCGTAGCCAGAGAGCTGAAGTTTCCACCAACCAATTCAGCTTTAACCCGCTCTGCTTCCGCCTCACTGCCCAGCAACATGGCCCTGGCTTCTATCTTGTCGTCTTCTTTATCGGTAACCTCTATAAGCCAGTAGCCGACGTTTTTGGTCGCTGATGCAGCATAAATAGGCTGGCTTATCTCTCCAATGGTGAGGTTAAAAGCGGCATCGGCAATCAGGGTATTCGGCATTAGCTCCTCGGGCAGCCAACCCAAATCGCCTTCAACCGAGGAGCTACAGGAAAACTCCTCGGCCAAAACAGTGAAGTTACCGCCGGCTTCAATTTCGGTTATCACTTCATCAGCTACATCTTCACTTTCTACAATCATTACTTGCACATGGGCTTGCCCCATCGTATCTGGCAGCTGGGAATCAAAGTATTCCTGGAGCTTTTCCTGCAACAAGCTAGCCCTAATCATATCTCGATACGCTTCATTATCGGGCAACTCACCATATTCTTCGAGCTTCGCGTCTATCTCTTCGGCAGTAACTTCAATGTCCAGATTTTTAGCTCCTTGTTTTGACAATTCAGCCTGGATAATATCATCGGCAACCATACCAGCAACATAATTGCCATAAGAATAGATTTCCGTGACATTCATGCTTGCAGTGTAAGCATCGAGCATCTTTACGTAATAACCCATATTGAATGAAGCATCGTTCACCTTGATCACAACCTCGCGATAAGGCGCAATTCTGTCCTTATAGTACCCATAGCCTACCCAGCTCAAAATGCCAGCCAGGAAAACAGCGGCAGCGATTGTCACAATTCGGCGTATTTTCGTCTGGCGCTGCCATTTAGAAAGTTGGTGCTTAGTAGGGGCTCGCTTAGATGTAGCCTTTTTCTGTTTCTTAGCCAAGAATCACAACCTGCCGATCCGATATTTTCTTTGCTGAGTTAACTATGATAACATATTAATGGAAGTCGTGGCGACGGGGTGTAGCGCAGCCTGGTAGCGCACCTGAATGGGGTTCAGGTGGTCGGAGGTTCAAATCCTCTCACCCCGACTTTGAATTGGAAATAAAGTGGTCAGACCACTTGAGTAGTCCAAAAAGCTAAAGGTGGCAGTGCCAGCTAACTTGATACACAGAAATGCATGCAAGTGCATTTTAGGTAATTCAGTGGCCTTAACGCATCCTGCTCTCTTCTCAGTGTTGGAGCAACTTACTTAATCTTCCCGGGTCACTACTTTTCATCATGGCTTCTTCAGTAGTAATTATGTTCCTTCTCACCAAGTCGGCTAAGGCCTGGTCCAGGGTTTGCATGCCCTCTCTGACACTCATCTCTATATTAGCCGGTATTTCAAAGGCCTGGTCTTCACGGATGAGTCTTGTGATCACATTATTGGCAATCATAATTTCAAAGGCAGCCATTTGACCTCCTTCAATACGGGTTACGAGCCTCTGTGATAATACTGCCTCTATTACGTGTGACAGCTGTAGCCTGACTTGCCGTTGCTGACCATCTGGAAACATATCAATTAAACGATCAACAGACTGGACAGCGTCAATTGTGTGTAGCGTGCCAAGAATCAGATGCCCCGTCTCAGCTGCCGTCATAGCTGTGCTTATCGTGTCTAAGTCACGCATCTCTCCAATGACAATTACATTCGGGTCATGGCGTAAAGCATGTTTTAAGGCAGCAGCGAAAGATTTGGTATCATCTCCTAGCTCAAGCTGTGAGATGAGGCATTTCTTGTCAGGGTATAAAAATTCAATAGGGTCTTCAATGCTAATAACATTTCGTTTCTCATTCTCATTAAGATGACTGATCATCGCTGCCAGAGTAGTCGACTTGCCACTACCGGCAGGACCTGTTACCAAGATAAGACCTCTTGGCTTCATAACAAGCTCCTTGCAAATTTGGGGCAGTTCTAGTTCATCAATAGAGGGGATTGTGAATGGTATGAGACGAAAAGCAAGGCTCAATGTACCTCTTTGCTGCAGTGTATTAAGCCGGAATCGTGCTAACCCAGGGATACTATAAGCAAGGTCTAGATAACGTTCTCCAGCGAAAGCAATCCTTTGATCCTCAGTAGTAACTTGTTTAAATGCTGATTCAATATCTGGGACTGTAAGCGGCGGTAAATCATCTTGTGTTACAAGTGCGCCATCGATACGGAGTACCGGTGGGCTTGACACCTTGAGATGCAAATCAGACGCATGTTTATCTACCATTAGTTTAAGAAGTTTCTCCACTTTTATGTAAGCACTCTCGGATTTTGACTCAGGGCTTTGGCTACGAGCCATGCTTGTTGCCTCTTCATGGTTGGTGGTTATTAAAGTGCCGGAGTCTATGTCGGGAGTGCCCCCTACCTGCTGTCTGACATACTGTTCATCAGTGGAGAATACGTTGCGGAGCACTTCTGGGACTATGGTGATGTCCTGCTTCACTTTGAGCATTGCATCGTGCTTGAGAGGTACCATACCATCCCTGATTGCTTGGGCGCGTATTTGAGATGCAGTGCTACCACTTAGGAACAACCGCTTCACCTCATCAGTCAAAGTGAAAAGCTCAAATACCCCACATTGTCCCAGATAACCAGTGCCATTGCACAGATTGCATCCTTTTCCCTTGTAGAACTGGTCTGGCAGTTCGCCCATTTCTTCTTGATAAGCCGTTTTTTCTTCCACAGGTGGTTCATAGGGCGCACGGCAGCTTGGACAAGTACGACGCACAATTCGTTGAGCAACGGTACCAGCAAGAGCTGAACAGATTAAGAAGGGCTCGACTCCCAGGTCTAGTAGGCGGAACATAATGCCGACAGCATCATTGGCGTGGACTGAGGAAAGCACGAGATGACCAGTAAGGGCTGCTTGAGTGGCTATCTTTGCTGTTTCGGTGTCCCGTATCTCTCCTACTAAAATAACATCTGGATCCAGCCGCATGAAGGCCCTAAGACTGTTAGCAAAGCTAACGTCGGACTTAGGATTAACCTGGAACTGATTAATGCCGCCAAGATGGTATTCTATGGGGTCCTCGATTGTCAGGATATTGCGCTCTGTTCGGTTGAGTTGGTTAACGGAAGCGTATAGGGTGGTAGTTTTTCCGGAACCAGTGGGGCCACCAATCAGTATCATCCCAAAGGGAAGCTTTAGCATCTGTTGGTATCTCTCGATAGTCTCTGGCAAAAAGCCCAAGTCCGACAGCTCCAATAGAGAAGCCGATTTTGACAGGATGCGTAGCACCATCATTTCTCCATATATAGTATTGCCACAGGCCACACGTATATCTATATCCTTACCATCTACCTTCACTGAACACTGGCCATCTTGAGGTCGCCTTCGTTCTGCGATGTTCATGCCAGCCATGATCTTTAGCCTTGAGATAAGGGCACCGTGCATACTTCGGTTCAATGACTTTATATTTTGCAACACGCCATCGATACGGAACCGAATCTGGAGCTTGTCTTCTTGAGGCTCTATGTGAATATCTGAAGCTCGACTCTTCACGGCTTGAGGAATAAGCTGGTTAAGAATGCGTATCACTGGTACTTGAGACTCCTCAGAGAGTAATTCCTCTGGTGCTGGTGCCTCCTCTTCAAGCGGAGGTGTCATCACAACGAACTCCTCCCCGGGTTCGTATTTAGTTACATAAATCCGGTCAATTGTCTTGCGGATTTCATCTCGAAACCCCATCATGGGCTCAACCGGCATCTTTGACACAGCAGCGATAGTGTCTATAGCCTCTACATTCATCGGGTCTTCCATCACTAATACTAGAGACCGACCTATAACTTCCAGTGGAATAACATTAAACTTCCTAGCTAGCTCCTCTGGGACAAGTCTGAGGATTTCTGGGCTAATGGTGTGTTTCTTGAGGTCGATTAGCGGCACCTTCAATTGAATACTCAGAGCTGCTGATAAGTCTCGAGTGGAAAGGAGACCTTCTTCAACGAGAACTTGCTCAATAGTCTTGCCCTCCTTGTTTGCAATTTGCAAAACATCTTGCATCTGATCCTCAGCAATCATCCCAGCTCTTACCAGTACTTCCTCGAGGCTCTCTTTCGTTAAATAATTCCTAGCTGTCTTCATCTTTCTTTACACCCTACACTCCAGTCTATCTTGACACCGTGAACGTTCGGTACGCCTAGCTCTGTGATTTTTCTATGTCAGGATTCTTGGAGATGATTTGGCTTGTGCCAGCAAGCAAGGCCTTTACCTTAGCTATTATCACCACTGGGTCTGCCGGTTTAGTCAGGTAGTCATCTGCTCCCATTCTGAGCCCAATATCCTTATCCTCTTGGCGTGCTTTAGCTGAGAGCATGAGTATAGGCAAGAGGCTAGTTTCGGGTTTCTGACGAAGCTGCTGACAGAGAGCATATCCATCCAAGCCAGGCAGCATGATGTCGAGGACAATAAGGCTGGGATGCTCATCTCGTGCTTTCTTGATGCCTTCCAACCCGTCCTTCGCTGAAAGCACCTGATAACCCTCCAGTTTCAAGGTATACTCTATGAACCTCAAAGCATTTGGGTCATCCTCTATAACTAAAATCTTCTCATTCATATTAATCACCCCTTTGAAACTTTATTACGGTCTTCACGGCCTATATTCCCCATCCTGCTGCTTCCTGAGCTTTTCCTCTAACTGTTGCCGGGTAATAAGACCGTCAGCAACAAGTATCTCGCCGATCTTTTTCCTCTTTTGCTTGAGCTTAGGTATTGTAAAGTAGAAAGTAGAGCCTTTGCCAGGCTTAGATTCAGCCCAGATGCGCCCACCGTGTGCCTCAATAATCTGCTTTGAAATATAAAGCCCCAGTCCTGTCCCACCTCTGGCCATCGTGTCCCTGGCTCGGTAGAACTTCTCAAAGAGGTGGGGCATAGCCTCCGTTGGGATACCTACACCGTGGTCGATGACTTGGACCAGCAGCTCACTATCCCTATTCTCAACCTTCACCATGATAGGGCTGCTGTCCTGCCTGAACTTGATGGCGTTGCTGAGTAGATTGACCATCACTTGCTTCAGCCGTTCCTCATCGACCTCTACTTCGGGCAGTGATGCCGGGATATCTTCATTGATTGCGAGACTATTCTCCTTAGCCAGACAATCGAAGGAGCCTACCGCATCATGGATCACATCTCTTACCAAGGTGCGTCGCTTTTGGATAGAGAACCGTCCTGCTTCAAAGCGCGACATATCAAGCAAATCGTCGATTAGATTGCCAAGTCGCTCAATCTGTTCATCTATGATGGCTAGAAATTCCTCTTGCGTCTCGGGGTCAGGCACCTTTTTCTGAAGCATCAGTTTAGTAAAGCCCTGAGTGGAGTGAAGCGGACTGCGCAACTCATGTGAGATGTTGGAGATTAAATCGGATCTCATGTGGTCGAGTTCGCGCAACTTCTCCTCTACCTGCTTGCGCCCGGTAATGTCGCGAACGGATGCCAGGTAGGCGGTTTCTCCATCCCACTTTGTTTCCACCACTCGCATTTCGGCCACACCTGGTTTCCCATCTCTGCGAACAATATCAATTTCAGTCGCTTCGCCTGCTACTACAGGAAAGTCAAACATTTCACCCAGCAGTTCATCTGCCTTGTGGTTAAGAAGGGATTCCAGAGCTTGGTTAACAAAGCGTATTACACCGTTACTATCCGTAACAACGACGCCATCAGCACTCATTTCTACTATATTGTGGAAGCTTGCCCGGCTTGCCTCTAGCGCCTTCTCTGCCCGCTTGCGCGTGGTGATATCCTCAACCATTCCTAGAACTACTTTTTTGCCGCCAACAGTGATTATCCTTGTGCTAATTTCCACAATTCTTTTAGAGCCGTCCTTCCTGTTCAGTACGAACTCATCAGGACCTGTTGCTTTTCCAAGCCTGTTTAGGGCAAGCAATTTGATAGCCTTGCCGAGCCCTTCAGGCTCAAGCAGTTTTAGTCTAAGGAAACTTTTTCCTAACAACTCTTCACGTCTATAGCCCGCAATTTCCTCAGCCTTCTTATTTCCGTAAAGGAACGTTCCCCCAAAATCATTGAAATAAATACCTACAGGAATATCCTCAGCCAGGGTTTTATATTTTTCTTCCGATTCCCGCAGTACTTCCTCGGCTAGTTTGCGCTTGGTGATGTCCCGGACAATTGTGATGTGACCAATCGGCTTGCCCGAAGCATCCCTAAACACACTGGTGCTTAACTCGCCGGGAAACTCAGTGCCATCAGCCTTAAGCATGGTGTATTCCTCACCTCTAACTGCTCCTTCTTTTACCGTTTTCCGCATGTTGGCAGCTATCCTCTCGCGGTCGCGGGGGGCAATCAGTTCCTGGGCGTTTCTCCCCACCAGCTCATCCTTGGAACTAAAGCCGTGTATCTCCACCGCTCTCTGGTTTGTCTCGATAATGATGCCGTTAAAATCAACAACTGAAATCCCATCAGTGATAGACTCAAACATTTCCTGGAACTTTCCCCGGCTCTCCTCCAGTGCTTGCTCCGCCTTTTTGCGCTCGGTGATGTCATCTCCGATTATCTGGATGCCGACCGGCACATTGCCTTTTCGGAGTACCTGGCCTCTTATTTGCAGCCATATCCACTCTCCGTCCTTACGCTTATACTGTATCTCCAAAAGTCCGGAGGGTTGCCCCATCAGTTTTTCCTTCAGCCGCTTTCTCAGGGTCTTTACCATTTCGCTGGAAATTAGACCAAGGCTGAACGCATTCTTGCCAACCATCTCCTCCCATGAATAACCGGTAACCTCCAGGATAGTTTTATTAACATAGGTGATTTTGCCGGTGATATCCACATTCATTATGCCAACGAGAGCGTCTTCAACCAGCATTCTGTATTTTTCCTCACTCTCCTGAAGCGCCTCCTCCGCCTGCTTGCGCTCGCTGATATCCATATAATTCCCCAGGACTGCTCGGCTTCCCCGATAGTGGATTGAGCTAACAGTTGCTATTATCCACCGGGGTTCCCCGGCTTTGTTAATAGCCCTGAATTCATACGGGTAAAATCGCTTCCCCTTCAACATCTCTATTGCGCTTTCCCTGACCATATTTCTATCCTCTGGAAGGACAAGTCCCATGGCATCCATGCCTAATAATTCATCCTTACTGTATCCGGTAAGTTCCACGAACTTCGGATTGGCATATTGAAATTTCCTATCCTGTAAAACATAGACGCCAACTGGCGAGCTATCGCATATGGTGTGGAGCAACTCTTCCGCCAGCTCGCTCTGGGGGGAACAACCCAAGGTAGGAGAAAGCAACTTGCTACCCGCTTTCCTCCTGGGCGGATTCGATGCCCTTCTGTTCGCCTTGATTGGCATTTTTGTCATCCCGCTTTACCTCTGTTAGGCTATCTTTTCCTCAGCAAATAGACTACTAATTCGTTCCGCTTCCCTGGCGGCAACATGTCTAGGACTGCCCTCAATGATGCCGGTAACATCACGGAAGGGTTTGCCAATGTGCATCCCACTACCGTCAATGGTAAACTCGCGGATGTCCTTGTCATGCATGGAGCCCTGCATCTTGAGCACGGTTAGCCCCCGGCGCATTTCCCCGTACATCTCCACATAACGCAGCAGGATAATGGAGTCGGTAATGGTGGAAATGTGTGTCTCGGTGATTGAAGTTCCGCCCATCACACCATCCTTTTGGACCGGTAGTCTAATCGAAAAATCACCTTCTCTAGCAGCCTTCAGTGCATTTAACAATGATGTCAGTTGGGCTTTATTCTCAGTGTCCAGGTCGACATTCTCATCTTCGAGCACCGCCACACTATTGTGCTGTTTTTGGCCATCTCCGTCCTTTTTATTCCTGAAAAATAATCGACGACCGGGCGTACCAACGTTCTTTGCGTTTCCCATTTTTCTCCTCCCTTTAACTCCTCCTTATTTGTTCAAGGATTTTGTCAGCGCTTTTCATTTCCCTTCACCAGACGATTGACACTGATCACCTCTTCGGCCTCAGCGCTGAGTCTATCTACATCATCTTTAGTGAACAGCCTCCATCCCCTCTTATCCCTGTATTCGGTTTGCCCCAGGACCCCATTCTGAACCCAACGATATAGAGTAGTTCTGCATATACCAACCATTCTATAGACTTCGGAAGTTCTATAATAAGTTTGTCCTTTTATCGTTACAGGCATATTCTCTCCCTCCTATATATATTCTCTCACTCCAACAAGTATTTAAGTAAAGTCTAATATACGTGAAACATGATGTAAATCACCCATTGGTAACGTTTTCAGGGGTACTTTCGGCCTAATTTTTATTCAGCGGCTCCAGTTACTCATAACTGTAGGGCTCTAATGCGATATTCAGGGATGCTTACTGCTGGTAATCTACAGACTGAGATTCAGAAAACCTAACAACCAGAGCCCGCACTTCCATTCAAGTATTGACAAGACATAAGATAGAGAAGTAATATTAGAGCTTGAAAGGAGGCGAGCGGTCTCTGCCTTTTTTCGAGGCTCAATGGGGTTCAGGTGGTCGGAGGTTCAAATCCTCTCACCCCGACTTTGAATTGGAAGCTTAGCCATCTCTTCCAGAGCAGACGAGGCAGCCATAATCGATTTCATCTCAAACCAGTGCCCCACCAGCAACATCACATCGATAAGGGTAGCCAACTCCCTGAAAAAGACCTTACCGCTAGACCCAAATACCACAGCGCTGCTATAGGCATAAGCAATTTGGTTACTTATAGTGACCTTTTCTCAACACTCCGCTAGATTTTTGTTCATCCTCTCCTACAACTTAAACTGCAGCTTATCCCCCGGTTTCAGTTCAAATGTATCCTCTCGAAAGCCTATCGTGATTGGCGCCGCAGCGTGGGGTCGTGTCCTAACTATCAGCCGTTTAGATGTGATAAGGAGGTTAACCCAGTGCTGGCGATACATAATATCGAACTGTATCTCTTTCAGGTCGTTTGGCAAATATGGATTAAGCTGCAGCTTATTCTGGCGAGTTTCAATGCCCGAGTAGCACCTTTGGACGAGGTCAACTGTGCCTGCCATAGCGCCGAGGTGAATACCCTCTGGAGTAGTACCACCCTGAATATCGGAAACATCACTCTCAAGGGCCTCCTTGAAGAGATGCCACGACAGCTCACGCTTGGAGCGGGCCAGAACCCAGGCATGCACCACCCGGCTCAGGGTGGAGCCGTGAGAAGTACGTTTGAGATAATACTCAATATTTCTGGGAATAGTTTCATACTCGAACGGATAATTGAGACGGTGAAATAGCTCCCCCAGCTCATCAGCTGAAAGCAGGTAGAATAACATGAGCACGTCGGCCTGTTTGGATAACTTGTAACGATTAGGAGTATCCCCTTCGGCGTCAAGAATGCGGTCCAGGCGGTGGATATTTCCGTATTTTTTCTGGTAGCCTTCCCAGTCAAACTCCTCAAGTTCGCCATAGCCCTCAAACTGGCTGATGATGCCATCGTCATGGAAAACCACACGCATCTTGCGACTGATGTCCTCCCACCGCTTCAGTTCCTCCGGCTTCAACGCCAACTTTTCCATCAGGGCTTGACGCCGTATATCTGGAAGGTCCATTGCCTCCAGAGCACGACACAATACCCAGACCACCATGATATTCGTGTAGGCATTATTGTTAATGCCCGGCTCATCGGCCCCGGGATAGGCATCATGGAACTCATCTGGGCCCATAACTTTGTGAATCTCATACCGCCCCAGAGAGCGGTTGTACCGGGCAATGCTTGCCCAAAAACGAGCAATCTCGACGAGCATCTCCGCTCCATAGAAGGAAAGGAATTCGATATCACCACTAACTTGATAGTAGTGCCACACATTATAGGCAATGGCAATATTGATATGCCGCTGCAGTTGCGAGTTGTCCGGTATCCAGCTTCCAGAGCGTGGGTTCAGATGCAGTTCCTGGCTCTCCTCTCGCCCATCACTGCCGCTCTGCCAGGGATACACTGCTCCCTCGAAGCCTGCCTGCTTGGCTGCCCAGCGGGCTTCAGGAAGCCGACGATACCGGTACATCAGCAAGGCCCGGGTGATATCCGGAATACTAAAGTTCAAGAAGGGAAAGATAAATAGTTCATCCCATAGGATATGCCCCCGATATGCCTCTCCATGCAGCCCACGGGGGGGCACGCCGGCATCACGGTCAATGGTATGCGGCGACACTGTTTGCAGCAGATGAAAAATATGCAGGTGAAGAACCAATGCCACACGTTCACTATCCTTGATGGCAATACGGCAGCGCCTCCACAGATGGTCCCACCTGAGGATATGATGTTCCAGCAATTCGTCAAAGCTGGAGGCGCGCTCAACTTGCTTACATGCCTCGATGCCGCTTTCGGAGATAGCGTGGTCTCTGGAGGTGTACAAGGCCACAACTTTCTCAATCGTTATTGCCTTACCCTTCTCCAGCCCAATTGAGAACTCATGAGCAATGTAGGCTGGTTCTTCTACGACATCAGGCTTCACTGGAATTTGTTCATCATCGCGGAATATCTTTGTTCTAGCCGCCTCAGCGATGCGGATATGCGATTGGTTCGTCTCCACCTGGAGGTAAATCGTTTCATTATCGATTGATTGAGTTTCTACCGGAGTGAGATGTCGGCTATTTAGCTGCTGGTAACGCTTTACACCACTGTTGGCCACCCGCCCGTCAAGCGCGGAATGAACATGAATGGGGCCCGACCAGTTCTCAGCTACGATAGTCGTCTCAAGCCCGGCCAGGTGCGGGTTGGCCATGCTGACAAAACGTCGCTGGAATATCCGTGTCTGGCGGCCCTTCTCGTCAGCAAAACGAACCAGGCGGCTCAGCACACACTGGCGCATGTTTAGTTCCTGGTGATATTCCAGGAGATTTACCTTCTCTACATCAAACCAATCTCCATTCCGGAATCGGAATTTAACGGGCAGCCAGTTGGGAAGGTTTACCAGGCTTTCATTCTCGACAGTCTGGCCGGCAATGTTACTCTTTAGGCGGTTATAGCAGCCTGTTACATAAGTTCCGGGGTAATGAATGCCATCAGCGATTGATTCAGGAGCAGCACCTCTCGTGGCAAAGTAGCCATTGCCCAGTGTACACAGTGCCTCGCGCAGCCCCTCCTGTTCTGGGTTGAAATCGTCGTAAGCCATCATCCAGATGCCTTCTGAAACCTCTCTTTCGGCGCGCTTTGTCAGTTCTTGGAGAAATTTCACCACCTCTTCGGGGTCCCGTAGCATATAGTGAGCTGCGGTTTGGCGTTTTTCGCTGCCCACAGCTATGGCAATGCCCTGTTCGCCGATGGCTCGAAATGCATCTTCATCGGTAATATCATCTCCAATGTACAAGGGGAGAATCCTGCCACTATTAGTATAGAGCGTCTCAAGTAAATAAAATAAGGCTTTGCCTTTGTCCCAGTCGATATTCGGCCTTAGCTCAATGACTTTCTTCCCAGTTGACTTTCGCAGTTCCGGATAATGTGACGATATGTCATCGAATCGCTGCTTCACCATATTGATGTCAGCACTATCAACTTGACGGTAGTGAACTGCGATGGCAAATCGCTTGTGTTCGACCCTGGCTCCCGGTATGTCTCGTATGGCCTTACGTAATTCCGCTTCAGCACGCTTAAGCATAGGCAAGAAACTTTTGCCCATTTCCTGGTTCCGGTATCTCCCGCCTGGTCCAACGATATCAAAGCCGTGACTGCCGGCATAGGCGATGTCGCCAATGCCAACCATATTCTGCACGTCACCCAGGTCGCGGCCGCTGATGATGGCCACCGAATAATGCTTTGTCAGTCGTTTGATCACCTTCTTGGCCTTATCGGGAAGGGTTGCATCCTTCGGGTCTTCAACAATAGGTGTTAGCGTACCATCATAATCGAGGAAAATAGCGGGTATTCTTTCGTGCAGCTGCTCAAAGATCTCATCCTTCCTCTCAAGGGCGGAGGGCAAGCTGTCCACGGTTTGATGTGTCCTGGCTGATCGACGAGAACTGGTTTGGCGAATTTCAATCCTGGACAAATCCTGCACTACAATGTCGGCGCCTCGCTTCCTCAGGTCTTTCCCCTGGTTAGCCCGATCCAAACCGATAACGAGCTTGAATTTTCCCCGGCGCCCAGCCTCGACACCGGCGAGTGAGTCTTCGACAATGGCTGTCTTTTCAGGCTTTACTTTAAGCAGTTTTGCCGCTTCAAGAAAAATTGCCGGGTCGGGCTTACCCTTAAGTTGGAGTTTAACGGAATCAACGCCGTCCACTTTGACGCTGAATAGGTCCTGAATACCGGCAGCCTCCAGCACGGCTTCAGCATTGCGGCTTGCCGATATAATCGCTGTACGGATACCGCTTGACTTTAGCTGCTTTATGAATGTAATGGAGGATTCGTAGAGATTTACACCTTGCTTTTTTAGACGCTGGAGGAAATACCGATTCTTCCGATTGCCGAGTCCGTATATAGTCTCTTTGTCCGGCTTATCCTCTGGGTTTCCGTATGGAAGCGAGACGCCACGAGACTCCAGAAAACCCTTAACCCCATCATATCGGGGCTTGCCATCAACATGGCGGCGGTAGTCCAAATCAGCATCAAACGGCTGAAACTGCTCCCCCTGTCGTTCAGCGCGTTTCCTGAGGTATTCGTCAAACATCTGCTTCCAGGCAGCGGCATGAATATTGGCGGTGTCGGTTATCACACCGTCCATGTCGAAAACCACGGCATCGATCTCTTTTGGACTAATTTGCAGTTTATCCATTTTTGCTATCATTCCTCTCCTGGATGCCAGCGTTTTAATAGAGGACACAATACAATTGGTGAAACGATGGCACTAACCAGTGATAAGACTACCATTGCTGAGAATACACGATGAAATCATAAAGCACGGTAAATGGCGTGTCCAGCTTGACTGCCTGGGGTTTGCGGCTAACTTGCCGCTCTCTATGACTTGCTTATCTGCCATTCCTTGAAGAAATAGGCTAACCATAGGTCACCAGGTTTAACTTATATTCCCACCGTCATCGGTGCACTTGTTGCACAGATAGACACAGCCGCACGAAGAATTCAGAGAGCTTAATCTCAGTCAACCCCTATCATCACGTTAGATGCCTTAATGATGGCATAAACATCTTGACCTGGTTTTAGCCCCAGTCTTTCGGCGGATGTCTTGGTGATTATGGATACTACCTCAGTTCCCCCCGGCAACTCAACGATTATCTCATCATTTACGACTCCGGTAGTGACCTTTTTCACTTTTCCTCTTATAACGTTACGCGCACTGACCTTCATAGTACACCTCTCTCAAACGTATTCAAGCTAGGCTAGAGTTCTGTAATACTGTAATTATATCACTTTAACCTGAAGCAGTATAAGAATCAATAGTTCAAGGTTCTGGGTCATTCCCAGCAGCAAATTACATCTGCTGCGCCAAAGTGGGCAGAACGCTTCTTCTTTTTACAATTCGGTACCCGGTCCCCATAGCAGTAGGTCCCCTGGAAAATAATGGCGGAGAGAAAGCCGTAAAAGACCCACAGTGCCAAGACGGTCAGGCCACCTGAGCAGCCAAAACTCATAAATGGATCGCGAGAATCAGCCAGGTAATGGCCACTTCCATCTCATGTTTATAGCCTCCAAAATGTCATAAATATTTAATTACTTTTTATTAAGTGTTATGACTTTTTGATTGATTTTTCAGTAAGCTTTTGTACGGAGGAGGGAGATGGATTCAAGCCAAAATCTCTGTAAATTAAATAGTTAAAGAAGGGGAAAATAAGGAGGTGCAAAATGACTGAATTCGTAGAAGTTCCTGGAGGTAACGAACTCCAAAGCGGGCAAATGAAAATGTTCAACTTAGGTAAACGCGAGATTCTTCTGGCGAGGGCCGACGACAACTTCTATGCTGCTGACAACCGTTGTCCTCATATGGGTGGGAGCCTATCCGAAGGGAAGCTGGAAAAGACCATTGTCACCTGCCCGCGCCATCATTCTCAGTTTGACCTCATTGACGGTCATGTGGTCAGGTGGACGGATTGGTCCGGCATCAAACTCTCCATGGCTAAAATGGTCAAATCACCCAAGCCGATCAATATATACAAAGTAAAGCTCGAGGGAGGCAAAGTCATGGTGGAGGTCGATACGGCATCCTTCGGAATGGCATAGAGTAACCTCCTGCGTCACACTACGATATTGATTTCTCCATCATAGATTGTATGATCGGAGGTAAACATGAATGAGCAAATAAGTATCCTTGGCTTTGCCGGGAGTCTGCGCCCGGCTTCCTATAACCGGGCACTGCTGCGCATGGCTCTTGAACTCGTGCCGAATAGCGCAAAACTCGAAGTATTCGAACTCGATGGCATTCCTCCCTTTAATCAGGATTTGGAGTCTTCGCCACCGGAAAAGGTGAAGGAATTTAAGAGAAAAATAAAGGCGGCTGATGCATTATTAATCGTAACGCCTGAATATAATTATTCTGTACCGGGGGTTTTGAAGAATGCCATTGACTGGGCTTCAAGACCCTACGGAGATAATGCGTTCGAAGGTAAACCCGTTGCTATGATGAGCGCATCAACAGGTATGCTGGGAGGAGCCCGAGCGCAATATCACCTCAGGCAGTCATTTGTCTTTCTCAATATGCACCCGGTGAATAAGCCGGAGGTGTTTGTCAACTTTGCTTCTCAAAAGTTTGATGGTAAAGGGAGGTTACTTGACGAAAAAACAAAGGAACTGATTGGAGAGCTACTTGATAACCTAGTTGCCTGGGCAAAAAGGCTGAAAGTAGCATGAACCAGCATGCTCTGTGCTCAAGCGTATTTAATATTACCAATAAAGAGGTGTGAGAAAATGAAAGCTTTTGTGCTGTAGAGCGGCACATGAGCGCATATTATCAACTCCATCAGGTAATGCGAAGTGGAACCACCTCCGAAATGTCATAATTTTGTAATTATTTGTAAGTCGATTTTATGACTATTTAAGCTCCTATCTGCTAAATTTCGTTCAACTTCTGGTAATTCATCCGAAGTTAAGGGTGGCACGTATACTGATCGGATAGGGTCATTGTAGTGGAACTGTTAATATGAATGCACAGACTGATGGCATCAATATAGTCGGCAGCAAGGCCAACGTCGACGAGGTCATTCGCTGCGAGCAACTGACCAAGCACTACCCAGATGGCAATATTCTGGCCGTGGACCGGCTCGATTTGAAGGTACACAGCGGGGAAATCTTTGGGTTGCTTGGCCCTAATGGTGCTGGCAAGACCACGACTGTGGGGATGCTTACCACGCTGGTAGTCCCGACAAGCGGCAAAGCTATAGTGGCCAGTATCGACGTCGTCGCTTATCCTGCGCAAGTTAAGCAGGTGATCGGTGTTGTGGCTCAGACGAATAACCTTGATCGGGCACTGACCGTCTGGGAAAACCTCTATTATCATGGCCGTTTTTTCGGGATGAGCGCTAGAGAAAGCCGTGAGGCAGCGGACAAGTTCCTGGTGGACTTTCACCTCATGGAACGTGCCAAGGCGGATGTGACAGCCATTTCCGGCGGTATGGCGAAACGGCTCCAGGTGGCTCGTGCCCTGTTACATCACCCATCGGTACTCTTTCTCGATGAGCCCACGGCCGGCCTTGACCCACAGAGTCGTCTTGCCCTGTGGGATATCCTCGGTAAGCTGCACACTGAAGGTCAGACTATCCTGTTGACCACGCACTATATGGAGGAGGCAGATTCGGTCTGCGACCGGATAGCTATTATGGACTATGGCCGTATTCTCGCCATGGACACACCGAAGAATTTAAAGGAATCGGTCGGCGCTGACCATATCGTAACCATATCAGCAACAGGCGACTTAGACGCCTTCGCCCGGCTCCTTCGGGACCGAGTCGAAGGAGCGACCACAAGCCGACTACTCGACAATACTATCCAGCTCCACATCAAAGGCACAAAGGGCACACTGCCCAAGGTAGTCGCCGTCGCTGAACAGGGAGGCTTCAATATCACTGACTTGTCTGTGGCCGAGCCCTCCCTCGAAACTGTCTTCATCAATTTGACCGGAAAGGAGCTACGCGACTGATAAGTGCCATGGCTGCTATATCAAGTGTTCAAACACCGAGGCCAGCTCGGTCAGCAGGAGCCGCCAGTCGTGCTGCTTTCAATGCCCTGCTGCTGCGTGACCTGACGGTGCTGAGGAAGAATCTGGGTATCTTCATCGCCCGCACTCTTATCCAGCCCTTTCTCCTGGTATTTGTTTTCCTATATGTGTTTCCCCAGATCGGCCAGGGCATTGGAGGAAGTTCAGGCGCCAGCGGCGAATCATCATTCGCTACCATACTGGTGGCCGGCGTCGTGGGCCTCTCCATTATGTTCCAGGGAATTCAGGCCGTGGCGTTGCCCCTGGCCAACGAATTCGGCTATACCAAAGAGATTGAAGACCGGGTGCTGGCACCTCTCCCGGTATCACTCGTGGCCATCGGCAAGGTTGTTGCGGGAGCCATCCAGGGCCTTATCGCCGCGGCAGTCGTGTTCCCCATCGCCGCAGTTGTCCACGCCCAGGGTGTGCAACCCAACCTTTCGGTGCACTGGCTACTCCTGCTCACACTGATTCCTCTCACCAGCATCATGACCTCCAGTTTCGGCTTAGTTTTGGGAACCCGTATCTCACCACGCAACATCGGCGTTATGTTCGGGTTTATTGTCCTGCCCCTAACCTTCCTCGGCGGCACTTACTACCCCTGGACAACGCTGTCAGCCATCAAGGTCGGCGGCTTCCCCTGGCTGCAGGCACTTGTCTGCGTCAACCCGCTTATCTATGTGACCGAGGGCTTTCGTGCCGCGTTGACCACGGCGCCACACATGCCACTATATGTTATCTACCCCGTGCTCGTGGCATTCTGTTTCTTATTCCTCTGGGTCGGCTGCCAGGGCTTCCACAAGAGGGTCATTAGCTAGCACTATCTTCACTCGACGACATACAACAAGTGTAAATAATGATAAATGCCAATAATTCAAGAGGGGAAAATACAAATAGAAGGAGGCTTAAGATAATTAGTTGGGTCAAGTATATCGAATGTTTTTGGCCCGGCGTGGGCAGGTGATAACCAGATAGTTTCGTAGACAAAATGGTATTGCGGCGAAGGCTTTACCACCCAACTTCAAGCCTTCGCCGCGGGTGGGAATGGCAGCGTATCGCTGGTGAAGGATGAGCAAAATCACTGGTAACGCCAAGAAATGATACAAAGATAGTAACTAGACCTAGATATCCTGATAAATAAGGAGGGAACATGTTTGAAAGAATAATGATACCACTAGACGGGTCAGAAGCAGCCGAGATAGCTCTCCCTTATGGAGAAGAGTTGGCTAGAAGGTTGGGTTCCGAGGTAATACTGCTTCATGTACCTGGGTCAGAGCACCAGCAATATGAACGCATGCATAAGATGTATCTAGACAGGTTGGCTGAAACTGTGAAGCACAACATTAAAAGAGGGCAGCAAAAGGGTACACAAGTTAAAGTAACTACAAAAGTCGAAGCCGGAGAGCCTCATGAGAATATCTGTAACCTCGTCGATAAAGACGATATAGACCTTATAATTATGGTTAGTGTCAGTGCCTCTGGTCTTAAAATCGCCAAAATGCTGGGAAGCGTAACTGACCATGTCTGCCGCACAGTGCCCATACCAGTAATGCTTATCAGGCCCCAGGATGTGCAGCGAATTGAAAGCAAAAAGCGACTGATTAACCGGATACTATTGCCTCTGGATGGTTCTGACCTCAGCAGATTAGCACTACCTGTAGGAGAGGAAATGTCTGCTATGCTGAAGGTTCCAATTACCCTTTTCCAGATGGCACGCATAATTATCCCCTATGCTGATGCTATGGTGGGTACGCCATTTATTAATTATCCAAAATGGATCAAGGATGAGGAGAAAGTAGTCCGTGTTGAAATTAATGCGTTGGAGAAGAAGTTAAGGGAGAAAGGGCTCACCATAACACATATTATCACGTCTGGATTTAATGCTGCCGACGAAATTATTCAAGCAGGTAAAAAGGTTGACGCCGACCTTATAGTCATGTCTACACATGGTCGGTCTGGCTTAGGCCTCTGGGCTCTTGGTAGCGTTGCTGAAAGAGTCCTACGTTATTCAGAGATACCTCTACTGCTAGTAAATGCGAGAGTAGATTAAAAGGAGGCGAGTAAGATGTTAAGAGGCGGAATACCTATCGGCAAGGCGTTTGGCATTCAACTAAGGCTTCACTATTCCTGGTTCTTCATTTTCGCACTGGTGACCTGGATCCTGGCGGCCATCTACTTCAACCCGACTGACTATCCGACCTGGAGCTTGTCTGCCAGAATAGGCGCCGGTTTGATAACCAGTGTCTTATTCTTTGCCTCGGTCCTGGTCCATGAACTGATGCACAGCATAGTCTCTCAACGGCAGGGCATACCAGTCCAGTCCATAACCCTGTTCATTTTTGGCGGCGTTTCTCAAATTACCAGCGAACCCAAGCAACCCAGGGATGAATTCCGTATGGCCGTCGTCGGCCCTTTAAGCAGTCTGGTAATCGGAGGTATATTTCTCGGCATTTACTTCCAATTGCGCAGTGCAGACACCTTTGCAGCCCAGTTTGTAACAGGTATTGCGTACTGGCTGGGAATCATTAATCTGTTTCTGGGCGTCTTCAATCTTATTCCCGGTTTCCCTCTCGATGGCGGGCGCGTCTTAAGGTCATTAATATGGTGGCGTAGCGGTAACCTGAAAAGGGCCACGAGAATAGCTTCAAATGCCGGGAGGGCGGTAGGTTTTATCCTCATCTTTGTAGGTATCTGGTTCATCTTTACAGGTAACTGGTTTAACGGTATCTGGCTGGCATTGATTGGCTGGTTTGTGGAGAGTGCCGCTGTTGGTAGCTACCAGCAGCTTCTCATGCAGGAAATGCTCAAAGGCCACGTAGCCAGCGAAGTAATGTCCCGTGACTGTGCCGTAGTTCCCCCTGATATGACTATTGACCACCTTGTGAATGGCAATATCCTGACCTCCGGGCGCCGTTGTTTCCCCGTAGTTTCTGGCTCACAAATCATAGGCATGATGACATTGCATAACATAAAGGCGGTACCTCGAGAGCAATGGAGCACGGAGACCGTCAAAGAAGCGATGATACCGTTTGACAAACTCAAGTGGGTGCGGCCGGATGAAGAACTTTCCTCCGTACTCCGAACCTTAACTGAGGATAATATCAATCAGGTGCCTGTAGTCCAGAATAGCGAAATTGTGGGCATGGTAAGCCGTGAGAATCTGCTCAACTTCGTCAACATTCGCAGCAGGCTGGGCGTATAGTGCTTTTATGAATTTCTGTATGCTCTGTGGCACGAAAAAGCCGTGAAACAGCAAACGTGCTCACTCGCGTTTCTTAAGTGTAATCTTCATCCAAATATCTGTTAGCGCCATCTGGTAGCTGCCTTTGAATGCCGTTTGCTCTAGCATGTCCTTAATTACGGTCTGGTATTCTTCCAGGCTGAAACCATGTAGCGTAGAGACTCCGCGTCCAAGTCGGCTAACCAGGAACCCGTATTTCTTACTCATTTTTCTTCTATCAGCCCGGTTTTTGAAAACCTCAGGACACCCATCGTATATCCAGGCTTCCCTGCCGGTTTTTAGAACACGATAGCACTCATCGAACACCAGGCGTGGTGTCTTCCAGTGGTGCGAAGCGCCCGTACTAACAACAAGGTCTATCGAGTTATCCTTGAAAGGGAGTTTGGCCGCATTGCCGAGCACAAATCGAGCATTATCAACGCCTTTGGCGTGGCGTCTGGCAATCTTGACCATCTGCCTGCCGAGGTCGATGCCGCAGACCTGCAGGCTGGGTGACCTCTTAGCAATCTCTATTGACAAATAGCCCGTTCCCGAACCCAAATCAAGAATAGTCCCGTTTCCCATCTTTTCCACTATATAACTAGCGACCTTTGTTTCAGGCTTTCGAAGGACTTTTGCCACCGTCGCATTGTAGAATATGGCACCAGGGGTTGGAATTGCTTCAGGCTTCCTCAGTAAATCCTTGATGAATCTTGTTAGAGACATGCTCATTCCTCGAGCAAGATGTCGTTGAAATCACGCCACAGTGGGAGGTCCACTTCGCCTATCTTAACATATCCTTTGGTATCCTGGGCACATAATCCCAACTTGTAGTATGCCTAATTGATATGGTGTCCCTGGAATCCGTTGCGTGAAGACCATACGTGGTTTGGGCTGTTTTTGTGGGAGAAGAAAGGGGAAAATGGTAGTTTGTAAAAGGTACTGATTTTCTAGGATATATCGGGTTGTATTATATAATAAAAATAGGCATGAGTAGGAAGAAGGGATTTTATTGACAGGCTATTAGGTAGTGGTATATCCTTTACGCTACTTCACATAAGTGCAGGTGGGATGATAAATGGAGCTAGTGAAAACTGTACTGCGTTTAAGCCTGTTGGAAGCTTTGAACCCATGGTTTGAGATGTTGCGCATGCTTCGGGCGTTCGGAGAGGACCCGAATGTAAACATACAAGGGCCACCTGTGATAATTGACCTGAAGGAAAAGAAGCAAAGGTTCGCGCTTCATATTAGGGCTATAGAATTAGAACAGGAAGGGATAAGTTCTATTGAAGAGAGCACTGCAGTAGCGTTGGATAAGATGGCGCAAGGTAATGAGCTGTCGAAGTTTTCTGAGGTCAGAAGAGTGTGGCATGAGGCAATGTACATAGAACCGTATGCACTGCCATTCCATGAGCTCTTGATTCTTGTTAAGAATCGGTTTATTCGGGCAAGCGAATTGGCAGATGCGAGCACAGACGTTGGAATCATATTTGACCAAGCTGAAGGAGATATAGTAAAGCATTATGAGTTTGGTCCGATGGCAAAAGAACAATTACTGTCGGTGTTTCTAAATTGGCCAAAAGATGACCTTCCTGACAACTTCGTTTTTTTGCATCTGAAGTATGAGCAAAACAAGGCTTTTACGTTCGAACGTGAATATCTAAGAAAGCTTCTTGAAGCCGCGAATGAATGGGAAGTGAGTCAGGCTCAATGGTTATTTAGTTACCTACGAGAGAAAGGGGATTAGCAATGTCAATTGGTACCATGACCAGTAGAAGGTTACCTAAACCGAGCGTGGTGGTGGAAGAGGTTCACGTCGAGTTTCGGTCGGATATTGAGGATAGTGGGACACTTGTTTGGGGTCAGGTAAATGAGTTGTTGCGCACTTCTTTAGACCGCTCTGGATTTCCTCAACCGAGTATAGACCTTATACAGCAAGGGTACAGGGAAACGGAAAGGCCCTCATTGATTGTAGTTGCACCAGGAATAGCGGTAGAAGTTGATGAATACGAGGAGAGGTACGGCAGTATTGATTTGGAATACTTTCGAACGCACATGTCTCCTGAGATGTTTAAGGCGTATGTGAGGCACATAGGCTCTATTAAGGGTAGACCAGAACTGAATATTGGTGAGTTTGTAGATACCCCTGAGATTTAAGATGCAGTATGTTGATTGGGTACAAGGGCTGAATATTGATGAACCGGTATACATGGATGCAAACATCCTTGTGGGCAGTCTAATTAGTATACATCCTCTTTACAGTAAGTGTGCAAACATGATTGGAAAACTATTAGCAGACAAGGTTGAAATACTGGTGTCAATGGTCTCAGTGGACGAATCAATTTGGACAATAGCCAAACTTGCATATTGTGCCATATATAATAAACCATTGAAGTCGAAGATTCATTGGAATCCGGGTGTATACCTAAATCAACACAGTAAAATCTTCCAGTCATATGAGAGCTGGATTAGTTCCGTAGGAAAGGCAGTTGAGGACTGGACAAATGCTGGTGCAAAAATTGACATAGTTCCACAAACCCATGCATTGTTTAAAGATGTTCTAGACCTTATCCCAGTATATATGAATGATATGAGGTTGACGCCGGCAGATGCTGTTCACTTGGCAGTCGCTCAAAAGCATGCTCGTAGCTTCTTAACTGCTGATTCAGACTTCGATGAAGTACGCCAGAATCCGCCGCAGGGAGACCTTGTGGTAGTTAAACTGACAGCATAGTTGGGCAAATTTAGGCGTAAAGAAAAGGAGGCAAGCGGTCGCTGCCTTTTCTACTAGCTACATGGGGTTCAGGTGGTCGGAGGTTCAAATCCTCTCACCCCGACTTTGAACTGAGAATAAAGTGACTAGGCCACTTGAGTGGCCCAATAGTAAAAGTGTCGCCTGTACCAGCAAAGTGTAAAGCGGAATGGCATACTATAATAATTGTCAGCTTGATTAAGGAGAAGAACAATGAACGTTCGTGATTGTATGAAAAGCCCAGTTTTTACGGTAACTCCTGACACTCTAATATTTAATGCTCTAGAAACGATGCGCGAAAAGCATGTACGCCGCTTACCTGTTATAGAAAACGGAAGGTTAGTAGGCCTAGTGACAAGGAACATAATAAGAGAGGCAACACCATCGGCACCCACACCGTTGACTTTATGGGGGCTTCACTATCAATTGTCTTGCATGAAGGTAAGGGATGTAATGATAACTGACGTCATTGTGGTCCACCCTGATGACACAATTAAAGAAGTAGTTGCCATAACTGAGAAGCATCGAATCGGTACTTTCCCTGTAGTGGATGACAATGGTAACTTAGTGGGAATTCTTACGAGTACCGATTTGCTTCATATAATGACTAAATTACTAGATTAGTGCAAGCGAAGAAAATCGTCCCCTTTTTATCGCACGATCATATGCCTAGTCCTCAAGCAATTAGAGAGTAATATTTAGTATTGCCATAACCAAGCATTGACGAGATATAAGATAGAGAAGTAATATTGGAACGTGAAAGGAGGCAAGCGGCCTCCGCCTTTTCTACTAGCTACATTGGGGTACTAGGTAGCAAGTCCCGCCACTTTCAGGATATCGGGAACCACCTCTTCCTTGCCTATAGCCATGACATGGACCCCGTCGCATATGGATTCTTTTTCCAGAGTGGCAATCATCCGACCCGCGATTTCTATGCCCTTATAGATTGCCTCGCCTTTGGGGGCAGCCGCTAACTCATCAATCAAGTTCTGGGGCACAGAGACGCCCGGGACATTTTCGTTCATATACTTCGCCATCCTGGCTGACACAAGCAGAATGATGCCGGCCAGTATTTTGACCGGGAACTGGCGGGCATGTTCCATAAACTTAGCAAATTTGTCCAGGTCGTAGATGGCTTGAGTCTGAAAGAATTCGGCACCGGCTTCAATCTTCTTTTCGAACTTGATTAACTGCGGCTCAATTGGGTTTGCTTCAGGTGTGACTATGGCTCCGGCACAGAACTCCACAGCCCCGTCGAGTTCATTATCTCCCAGGTCTTTGCCCGCTTCCATCTGCCGAATTGTCTTCAGCAACTGTGTTGAATCCAGGTCGAAAACGCCCTTGGCCGCTTTGTGGTCGCCAACTACAACAGCATCTCCAGTCAGGCAGAGGACATTTCTTATGCCTCTGGTGTATGCGAAGAGAAGCTCAGCTTGAAGGGCGAGACGATTACGGTCGCGGCAAGTCACCTGTAATATAGGCTCGCCTCCTTGTTCCTTAATAGCCAAACAGCCACCAATGGAGGGAAAGCGCATTACGGAACTCTGGTGGTCGGTGACATTCAGCGCGTCTACTTTGTCCTTGAGAAGGTCGATATGGTGGAGCATCTTCTCAATGTTCGTCCCCTTTGGTGGACCGATTTCGCTGGTTATCACGAATCTATCAGATTTGAGAACTTCCCTAAAACTCTGCGCCATAGCTCCTCCTTCACGTAATCTTAGTCGTTCGCGGCCTGAGGACCGCGTTGTAATCCCTGGGGGAATAATACTTACGCATCAAATCAAGCCGGCCCTGTGCCTCCAGTCGCTGATATATTAGAGTCCAGGCACAATCTTTTTCCTTATCTACCTCGCACTTACCGTTGTTGGTGCCGCCACATGGGCCGTTCAGCAAACCTTTGTGACATGCCGTCAGGGGACAGATGCCAGCAGTTTGCCCCAGGACACACTGACCACACTGGGCACAAACCTCTTGAAAACAGCCCGGACTATCCTCGACGCCTATAAAAAGAGTATCCAGCGCTGGGATGACCGGCTTGTCAATATAGGTGCTCAGCTTATGCACCCCTAAAGCACAGGACATGACCAGAATACATTTGGCATTCTGAATGGCTCCATTATTTTCTTTAACAGCTACTTCGGTCATCTCATCACAGGCGGTAGGGATAACTGTCCAGCCGGTGACCAGCTTGCCCAGCTCTTGCAGACGTTCCCTCATTGCCAAGACCTCTTCCCTCCCACCAGTTTTAGTCATTGTGGCGCATGTGCCGCAACCGGCAATATACACCCGGTCGAACCCTTCTAACTGCTGCTCGATTTCCTCAAAAGTCTTTTGTTTAGTAATAGATTTCATGCCTGACCTCCCACAAATTAAAAAGTCAAAGGTTAAAAATCAAAATGACAAATCAAAAATAAAACTTTTAAATACCTTCCTTTGCATTTTTGCTTTTTACATTACTTTTCCAGGTCGCATCTTAAGCAACGCTTAGCCTCCTGTCTCGCCTTCTCCTCAGAAAAGCTCAACTCTATCTCTTTGAAGCTACCTTTCCTCTCTTCAAGAGGGAGATGAGGTGTTTCCGGCCTGAATTTTGGTTCCCAGCTTTCTTCTGCCGAGACTGCTTCCTCGCTAACGCTCGTCGCAGTGACAGGGGATATAACGCTGGGCTTCAGGTCATACATCTCGACCCGTGAGGTATCGCCCTGGAGATATTTGTCTATAGCGATGGCTCCTCTCCGGCCAGCCGCAATAGCTTCTACAACCATGCCCGGCCCGGAGACAAAATCTCCCCCGGCGAAGACCCCGGGAACATTGGTAGCTAATCTGTTTTCATCGACCGCCAGCCTTTCCCACCGGGTACGCTCAAGAGCACTATCCGGAGGTAAAAACGAAAGGTCCGGAGCCTGCCCCACAGCAGCAATAACGGTATCCGCGGGAGCAAAAAACTCCGAGCCGGGAACGGGAATCGGGCGACGGCGTCCACCGGCATCAGGTTCACCCAGCTTCATGTGGACACACTGCAAACCGGTCACTTTCCAGTTGTCGCTTACTACGCGGGTGGGGCTGACGAGGAAATCAACGTGGACGCCTTCAGCCAGAGTCTCATCATACTCCACTTCAGTTACCGGCATCTCTTCTCGCGACCGGCGGTAAAAGATACTCACCTCATCGGCACCAAGACGAAGAGCTGTGCGGGAGGAGTCAAGGGCTACATTACCACCGCCGATAACAGCTACCCTGCGTCCAATCTTAACGGGCTTGCCAACCTTCACATCCCTGAGAAATCTCAAGCCGTAGTAGAAGCCCTCGATGTCCTCCAATTCTCCGGGTATACCGATAACCTGGCTCTTCTGAGCCCCAGCGGCAATGAAGACAGCTTCAAAGCCACTATCTTTGATATCTTCTACGGTGAAATTTACGTTGATTGGCGTGTCGTATTTTATTTCCACCCCCCGCCTGGCTATATAATCTATCTCTTTTTCAATAACCTCCCGCGGCAGGCGGAAGTCAGGTATAGCTACCGAGAGCATACCTCCGCCTAGGGGGAGGGCTTCGAAGACCGTGACAGGATAGCCCATCTGAGCCAGGAAGTAGGCGCAGGACAACCCTGTGGGCCCCGCTCCTACCACCGCTACTTTTTGGCTGTGAGTCCGGGGGAAGGGTTCCGGTTCAGGTAATTCCCCAACGTGGTCAAAATACCAGTCGGCGGCAAAGCGCTTAAGCGCCCTGATAGCTACAGGGTCGTCGAGTTCCCCCCGGCGGCACCTCCCCTCGCAGGGGTGATGGCAGATGCGACCGCAAATAGCAGGGAAGGGATTACGCTCCCTGATGGTTTCGACAGCTTCCAGATACTCACCATCGGCAATTTGCGCCACATATTTGGGGACATTGATGCCCACCGGGCAGGTATGCTGACATGGTGATATCATAAGGGCATCGCAGACGGCGGCCGGACATTTCTTCTCCTGTATGTGGGTCTCATATTCATCTCTGAAGTACTCGAGGGTGGTGAGCACGGGGTTGGGACAGGTCTGCCCCAGACCACATAGCGAGCATTCCTTGACTGTCCTGGCTATGTTGAGCAGGGTATCGATATCTTCCTCGCGCCCTTTGCCCTGAGTGATTCTGGTCAGAATCTCCAGCATTTGTCTGGTTCCCAGGCGGCAAGGGACACACTTACCGCAGGACTCAGATTGAGTGAAGCTTAAGAAATACCTGGCTATCTCTACCATACAGGTGGTCTCGTCCAGCACCACCATGCCACCGGAGCCCATAATCGAGCCCAATTGAGCCAGTGTTTCATACTCCACGGGGGAATCGAGAAATCGGGCAGGTATGCAGCCACCCGAAGGACCACCCGTCTGCACCGCCTTAAACTGTTTGCCCCGGGGGATACCACCCCCGATATCAAAAATTATGGTGGATAGAGGAGTGCCCATAGGCACCTCCACCAGACCACTGTTGGCAACCTTCCCCGTGAGAGCAAAGACAGCCGTCCCTTTACTTTTTTCCGTACCTATGCTGGCAAACCAATCAGCCCCTCGGTCAATGATGATGGGGATGGAAGCCAGACTCTTTACATTATTAATATTGGTAGGCTTTCCATCCAGACCTGATTGGGCAGGAAATGGGGGGCGTGGACGAGGCATGCCCCGTCGTCCCTCGATAGAAGCCATTAAAGCTGTTTCTTCCCCGCAAACAAAAGCTCCGGCGCCTTCTTTGACGTGTACCACAAAATCAAAGCCCGAGCCGAGAACATCCTTACCTAAAAAGCCTTTTCCCTGGGCTTGCTCTAAGGCAGCGTGAACTCGCTTTACTGCCAGGGGATACTCGGCACGGACATAGATGTAGCCTTCATTGGCACCTATGGCATATCCTGCAATGGTCAGCCCTTCAACAACAGCGTGGGGATCTGCCTCCAGAATAGAGCGGTCCATAAAAGCACCGGGGTCGCCTTCGTCGGCATTGCAGATGACGTATTTTTTCCCCCCGGGAGCGCTGCGGCAAAATTCCCACTTTCGACCGGTGGGAAAGCCAGCGCCGCCCCGCCCGCGGAGGCCGGATTTCTTAACCTCCTCGATAACCTGCTCGGGAGTCATCAAAAGAGCTTTTCTCAGCGCCCGATAACCTCCATTAGCAATATAATGCTCGATTTTTTCCGGGTTGATACGCCCGCAATTTCGCAGAATGACGCGCTGCTGTTTCTTGTAGAAGTTTATCTCCGAGTAGTGTGGCATGGCTTTGCCAGTTACCGGGTCATGATATAAAAGACGCTCCACAGGCTTGCCATCTCGAAGATGAGAGGTGACAATTTCTGGAGCATCCTCGGCCTGAACACGGATGTAGAAAATGCCCTCAGGTTCAACAACTACGCTGGGACCTTGCTCGCAAAGGCCGTGACCGTGGCAGCCGCTTATTTCTATCGCAGCGTTCTTCAGCTTTTGCCGAGTTACCTCTGCCTTGAGGGCATCATAGACAGCATCAGACCCCATGGAAAGACACGGCGTCTCCTGGCAGACAAAGACAGTTCGATGGTCTTGCATACTACTCTCCACTCTCCCGATCCTTGAACAATTGCTCCACCTTCTTGGGATTCATGTGACCATGAACACGGTCAGCGACGACTATGTTGGGAGCCAGGGCACAGACGCCGATACAGGCCACGGTTTCCAGGGTGTATTCCATATCAGGGGTAGTCTCGCCTTCGTCTATATCCAGGTGCTGCTTTACCAGTTTCAATATCGTCTTCCCTCCCCGCACATGGCAGGCAGTCCCCCGACATACTCTGACAATTTTTCTGCCCCGCGGCTGAGTATAGAGCTGGGTATAAAAACTAATCACTCCCTGCACCTGACTGGGGAAAAGCCCCAGGCTTCTGGCTATAATCGGGATAGACTGAGGAGGGATATATCCGACCTCATTTTGGATTTTTTGCAGCAGCGGTATCAGTGCCCACTTCTGCTGACTATATTCGGAAACAACGGCATTTATTCGTGTCAGGTCAGCCTTCGTGATTTTCTTCGCTTTATTCATTAAGCCTCACCCTTTCTATTCTCATATTAAGTAGCACGGGGGCTTGTCCCCCATCCTTTTGCCGAAGACAAGCCTCGGCGTTACAACTTCTCTATTTTTACGCTGCATGCTTTCAGTGAAGGCGCTTTTGTTTCCGGATTTAAGACAATGTCGAATAGCTCGTTAACCGGAGCCTCCGGGAACGAAACTGGCATAAAGAGCATCCCTTCGCGTAGTGTATCGGTAATCTTGACCATTGCACTCACCTCGCCCACAGGGGAGGTTACCTTGACCTTCTCACCATCAGCAATGGCGAGTTTTCTGGCATCAGGCTCACCAATTTCCACAAAAGCCTCTGGGGAGCATTTTTTCAACCGTGAAGACCTGGAGCTTCTGGAACCAGTGCCAAAGTGATAAAGAGTAGTCCCGGTGAGCAGAGTAAAGGGATAATCTGATTTCCTCTTCCTTGCTTGTGGAGTATATTTAACGGGGGAGAAGCGGGCAAATCCCTTTAAGAGTTGTCTTCTATAGGTGCGTCCTGTTTCCCCATAGGCTAACTCATCCTGTCTTTCGGAATCAGTATAGTCTTCGTATGAAGGAACCAATTCCTCAATTTCACTCATAACATCCTGTAGAGAGGAATATGGCATCGGGGATCCCATTTTGTCAGCCAGACGCAGGATGATCTCCCAGTCCGGCAGGCTTTCACCGACAGGCTCGATCGCTTTACGTACCCTGTTTACCCTGCCCTCGAAATTAGTGAATGTTCCTTCCTTTTCGGCGAAGCTTGCCGCAGGTAGAACCACATTGGCCAGTTTGGCCGTCTCGGTAAGGAACATATCCTGCACCACCAGGAAACCGAGGGAAGTCAGGATTTCGGTAACGAGTCTCGAATTTGGAAAGCTCAGGACAGGATTTTCCCCTACGATGTACATGCCTCTAATCTTTCCCTTCTTTACCTGTTCCATAATCTCCAGGGTCGTTAGGCCAGGCTCAGCCGGCAGACTTGCTCCCCAACGTTCTTCGAATTTTCCCCTGGCCTGAGCATCCGTTACACTCTGATATCCAGGCAGAAATTTGGGCAGTGTACCCATGTCGCAGGCGCCCTGTCCATTGTTTTCCCTTTGCAGGGCATACATGCCACCTCCCTTACGCCCGATATTTCCCGTCAGTAACGCCAAATTTGCCAGGGCCTCCACCCCATCCGTTCCTCCAGTATGCTGCGTGATTCCTGTGCCATAGACAATTGCCGCCCGGCTTGCCTCGGCATATAATCGAGCGGCGGCCCGAATTTCTTGACCTGTAACGCCGGTAATCTTCTCGACGTACTCCGGAGTATACTCTTTCAAGCTTTCGTCAAAAGCTTCAAAGTTATCTGTTCTTCTGGCGACAAATGCCTCGTCCAGCAAGCCTTCGTCGATAATCACCTTGGCCAGACCATTTATAAGAGCTACGTCAGTGCCGACTTCAGGTCGTAGCCAAAGATGGGCAAACAAAGAGAGCTTTGTCTGCCGAGGGTCTATAAACAGTAATTTGGCACCGCGCTGTTTGACGGCACGTTTTATGGCATAACCGACGGCAGGGGCTGCGGAACTGAGATCAGTCCCGATGACTAATATGAGTTCTGATTGCTCCAGGTCACTAAGATAATTCGTAGTGCCGGAGAAACCAAGGGAGGACCCCAGGCCTATACGACTGGCGGAGTTATACAAGCGACCGCCATTATCAATATTGTTGGTGCCCAGCACACATCTGGCGAATATCTGCAAAAGGTAGTTATCTTCGTTAGTGCACTTGGATGAACCTAGAACAGCCAGGCTGTCGGAACCTCGCTTACCCTTTGCTCGCTTGAATCCAGCAGCTATTTGCTCCAGGGCATCTTCCCATGACACCTCCTCAAAAGTGTTATCTTTCTTGACTAGAGGTTTGGTCAGCCTATCCGGGCTATGGATAAAATCGCAGCCATAGCTCCCCCTCACGCAAAGCAAACTATGATTAACCGGGCCTTCCTTACCGGGTATGACCCGCACGACCTGATTATCCTTGACTTCCAGGCAAATACTACAACCGCAGCCACAGAAGGGACAGGTCGTTTCCGTCGTAGATTTAGTCGTGCCTCCATATACCCTGTCCTTCTCCATCAATGCCCCTGTAGGACACAGCGCCACACAAGTTCCACAGAAAGTACACTCGGAGTTTTCCAGTGGCAAATTGTTCAGTGTCGCCGGTATGGTCGTAAATCCTCGTTGAAAGTAGTCAATAGCGCCTTCAACGACTAGTTCCTGGCAGGCTCGAATACATTTGGCGCACAGTATGCACTTGCTCAAATCCCGCTCAAGGAAAGGATTGACCTCTTCAATGCTGGCCATCCGGGGAATCCTTTGCAACTCCACCAATCCGATGCCCAGGTCTGAGGCAATTCGGCGTAGCTGGCAACGATTGCCTTTATCGCATACCAGACAGGAATCAGGATGACTGGTAAGCATCAGCTTAACTATGGTTTTACGGCGCTCTATGACTCGTGGGGAATGCGTGTTGATTACCATCCCCGATGCTATCGGTGTAACACAAGACGCCAATAAGGCACTATTTCGTTCGTCTTCTACCAGACAGACACGGCAAGCCCCGACTGAAGTGAGTTGAGGGTCGTGACAGAGTGTAGGGATATCTATGCCTGATTCTTTCGCCAATTCCAGGATGGTCATTCCCGGATAGCCACTTACCTCACGACCGTCAAGAGTAATGGTTATCGGCTGCAAACCAATATCCTCCTTCATAACCCATCAGACGGGGTAACGCTCTTCAAAGGGGACTACCTATTTTTTATCCCCCTCCGGCCAGTGGGCAGACACGTAGGCAAAAGACCGAGGGAAGTATCTTCCTTCACCTACTGTCCTTATGCCAGTCAAGAGGTCGGAACTGGCAGCATTCTTGGCAATAAAGCCATAAGCTCCTACCTGCTTGGCAACAAACATGTTCTCCTCTTCATCATATTGAGTTAGGATCAAAACCTTCGTCTCCGGCCATTCTTTGGTTATTCGTTTCGTTGCTTCAAGTCCGCTCATCACCGGCATGACTATATCCATAACCGCTACATTCGGCGTAAGACGCTGCATTTTATCAATAGCATCTTGCCCGTCAACAGCTTCACCTACGACCTCCATGTCTTTTTGCAGACTCAACAGAGCGCAAATTGCTTCCCTGACCACAGCATGGTCATCTACCACCAGCACCTTAATTTTTCTCAGCGTCTTATCCAGGAATTTCTCAGCCCAGGTCACTATTGAAGCCGACTCGACTGGCTTGACTAAATATTGTTCGGCTTCGAGCTTTAAGCCTTCGTCCATACGCCATCCCTTAATCAATTGCTTTTCCGGTGTGGCATCAATCACAATGAGAGGCACTTCTTTGAAATTGGGGTTCTGCTTCAGCCACTGGTGCAACTGAAAGGCATCTCCACGCGGCATTATTGTTCCCAGAATAATCAGGTCAGGTTTTTCGTGACGCGCTATCTCTTCCGCCTGTAATCTGTTGCCAGCAGTAAGCACCTGCCAACCTTTTGCCACTAATTTAGCTTGCATATCCGCAATGAAATCCGGCTCATCATCCACCAGGAGAATTTTAGTATTCTTTTCCATCTTTCACCCCCTTGCCAACTACATGTTTTTAGGAGTTTTTTAGCTTGCTATATAAAGTATAATGCCCGGTCTACTGAAGTAACAGAGGTGTTTACCCCAGAAAATAGGGGAATATCACCGCAATTTTAGGCAGTTAATCGCCCATTTATGTGAATAACACTAACCGTTAGCGGGGTGTTGGAAATAAGCGGTGTCGTAAAGACTACGAGTTAATAACCTCAGACGGTGATAATACCCTTGCGCAGAGCATATTTGATCAGTTCAGTACGATTGTGGATATCAAGCTTGGCCATAAGATTGGTCTTATGCCTCTCAACCGTTTTCGGGCTAAGAACTAACATGGCTGCTATCTCTTGGGTAGTATGTCCCTCCACCACCAGTTTAAGTACCTCTCTTTCCCGATTCGTTAACTGCTCATAGGGGTCTTGACTCTCCTTCATACTGGCTACCTGTTGGTAATCCTCGACCAAAAACCTGGCTACGGAAGGAGACAGGAAGGAATCCCCCCGGTAAACGGAGCGGATACCAGCGGCAAGCTCCGAAGATACTGCTGTCTTACTGATGAAGCCGGAGGCTCCGGCTTCAATCACTGAGAATACATAAGCTTTGTCATCATATTGGGTCAGCGCCAATACTTTTACCTTGGGAAATTCCTTGCGTATTCTTCGTGTGGCCTCTACCCCATCCATAATAGGCATAGCAACATCCATGAGTACCACATCAGGCATAAGCTCCCTGACCATTCCCAATGCTTCCCTTCCATTGGCGGCCACACCTACTGCTTCTATATCCCCGGTAAGAGCAAGCAAGGCACAAATACCATCACGTACGATGGCATGGTCGTCAGTCACCAATACCCTTATTTTCGCCATATCTAATGTCTTGACCTATGGGAATTTTTGCCCAAAGCGTAGTCCCTGTTCCAATCTTGGACTCAACGCCGCTGGTGCCGCCAAGAAAGCCAATCCTCTCTCTCATACTGAATAATCCACGGCCTCGCCCACTTTCCTCCACATCGGTGATTTTGGAAACATCAAACCCTTGCCCATCGTCGCTAATAGTTAGCGAGAACTCATCTGGTTGATATACCAGCACTATGGAAGCATTCTTGGCTTTAGAATGCTCGACAATGTTGCCGATAGTCCCCTGAACAACGCGGAAAAGAGCAGCCTCTACATCAGATGGAAACCTCATCTCCGTCCCTTTAACCTCCACTGTTACATTAATGTTTAAGGGCTGAAGCCTACTGTGGGCATGCTGACGAACAGCAGCGACTAACCCCAGCGTATCCAATACAGCAGGGTGGAGATTGGAAATTACCCTGCTTACTTCCTTATGTACCTGCACTGTCAGCGATTGGACTTTTTTCAGTCCAGCAATTAATTCAGCATCTTGATTACCAGAATTGGCAGACATTTCCATCAGCGCTTCTAGCTGAAGTGCTATCCCGGAGAGTGATTGACTGGTCTCATCGTGTAGCTCACGGGCAATCCTCCTTCGTTCCTCCTCCTCTGCCACAAGATTCTGCCGTGCAAGTTTGCGTAATCTCTCCCGTGCTTTTCTCAGCCGCTCATGCAGCCTTGCCTGCTCAATAGCCGTGCCAAGTTGGTCCCCAATCGAGTGCAAGAGATGCACGTCTTCTTTGGTGAAGCTGTGTGGCACATGGCTAGCCACATTGAGCACTCCCAGAACATCATCTTTCGATCGGAGGGGAACGCAAATGAATGCTCTTAAACCCTCTAAGCTCAGGAGGTCAATCCGCAGGGCATCTGGTTCTGGGGAAATGTCCTCCAGTAACACTGCCCTGCCACTTTGAGCTACCTTTCCTGCGATTCCTTCGCCAAGTTTAAGACGCAGCTCTTCAGCATATTTGTCGGATAGACCGTGATAAACACGGTAGAACAGCGTCTGACTCGACTCATCCAGGAGCATTATTCCTCCGACGGTTCCATTCATTATGTTAAGCACATTATCCAAGCCAATCCTGAGGATATCATCCAACTCATGCAGGCCGCTGATTGCCGCCGAGACTCGGCTCAAAGCCATAAGGCCATGATAATATTTCCCAGTCTCGCTGCCCTGATCAGATAGATTTAAACCAGAACTATCTGGAGCAGCAGCTTTCTTAACTCCCTTACCTTTTTTCATTGTCGTCGCTTCACCAAATTAGCCCTACACTTTCCAGAGCCAGCAATGAAACTCACAAGGTTACCCACCACGAACAAAATACTATCCCTCAACCCACTAAGCCTATACAAAATCATGACCTTTTGCAACCTCTTTTGTTTGCTACAATTAAGCAACGCATTGTTTGCTTCCCCAGGACATATAAGGGTAAAAAAAGAGAGCCCAATTGAGGATGCTCAAGTAAGGCTTTTGGAAAGTTATTTACAGGGGAATATGGCTGGCATATAATACAGCGCATTATCAAAAACTGGAGGAAAAGCTATGAACAAAGGTCGTCTTGTGTTATCCCTGTCGATTCTAAACTTGCTGGGCTTTCTCGGTACCATCGTAGTTAATGCGCTGGCCAATATCCTCCCCATAAATAACAAAACGACCGGCGAATTATCCGACCTGTATCCAAATTTGTTTACGCCGGCGGCGTTGACTTTTGCCATCTGGGGGCTAATCTATGTATTGCTTGCTATCTTCGTCATATATCCATTAATACCCTCTGTTAGAAGAGATGCCCAAAAGGTTGACTTTGTACAGAGAATCGGGCCGCTGTTCTTTATTTCCTGCCTTGCCAACATCGGCTGGATATTTGCCTGGCATTATGAAATGGTCTCCCTATCCCTGGTAATGATGCTTATACTGTTGGGATGCCTGCTGGCAATTTACTTGAGGCTAAATATCGGCAAATCAGGGGCGCCGAAGGCTGAAAAATATTTCGTGCATCTTCCTTTCAGCGTCTACCTGGGCTGGATTACCATAGCCACGATTGCCAATGTTACCGCTCTACTGGTGAATATCAACTGGAACGCATGGGGTCTTAGTGAGCAATTCTGGGCAGTAGCAGTAATTATCGTTGGTATCGCTATTGCATTATCCGTACTCTTCACCCAGAAAGACATCTTTTACTGCCTTGTGGTTGATTGGGCATTACTCGGAATATTGTTAAAAAGACTCTCAGTTACAATGGTGCCCGATCAAAGAGTAGTAGTCGTTACGATTGTTGGCCTGGCGCTTATTACCGGCGGAGTGATAGCCCAACTGATAAGAAAAAAGGTATACTAGCCGAAAAGGTGAGACTTTCCTACGCAGGAAAGGTGTTTCCGCTTTCGGATGACGGATAACGGGAGATAGCAATGAAAAATAGAAAAATGCTCTTCCCCGCTCTGCTCTCTATCGCTCTGATCTTCAGCCTGATTCTTCCTGCGTCGGCGGCGGGAGCTTCAGCGACCGTGCCTCTGCCAGATGGTTGTTCGACTGGTCATCAGGTGGTAGATAGCTCGAGCGCCGCTCCGGCAATGGCCCTGAATACGCCTCAAGGGAACGTGACGCCCATGGTCACCGCCGGTATCTTGCACACGGTAGGGCTTAAGTCCGATGGCACCGTGGTCGCCGTGGGAGAAAACACATGGAGGCAGTGCGATGTCGGCAGATGGACTGACATCACCCAGGTCGCCGCAGGCGGCTTTCACACGGTGGGGCTTAAATCCGATGGCACCGTGGTCGCCGCGGGAGAAAACTACTACAGGCAGCGCGCTGTCGGCAGATGGACGGACATCACCCAGGTCGCCGCAGGTCTCCATCACACGGTGGGGCTTAAGTCCGACGGCAATGTGGTCGCCGTGGGAGAAAACGAATACGAACAGTGCGATGTCAGCGGCTGGACGGGCATTATCCAGGTCGCTGCGGGCCTCCATCACACGGTGGGGCTTAAGTCCGACGGCAATGTCGTCGCCGTGGGAGAAAACGAATACGGGCAGTGCGATGTCAGCGGCTGGACGAATATCACCAAGGTTGCCGCGGGCAGTAGTCACACGGTGGGGGTTAAGTCCGACGGCACTGTGGTCGCCACGGGATGGAACGACGACGGGCAATGTGAGGTCGGCGGCTGGACGGACATCATCCAGGTCGCCGCAGGTTGGCAGCACACGGTGGGGCTTAAAGTCGACGGCGTTGTGGTCGCCGTGGGGCTGGACTCTTACGGGCGGTGCGAGGTTGGCGGCTGGACGGATATCACCCAGGTCGCCGCAGGCTCCGATCACACGGTGGGGCTTAAGTCCGACGGCACCGTGGTTGCCGTGGGGCTGGACTACTACGGGCAGTGCGATGTAAGCAGATGGGACATCACCCAGGTCGCCGCAGGCAGCTTGCACACGGTGGGGCTTAAAGCCGACCGCACCGTGGTCGCCGTGGGATGGAACTTCTACGGGCAGTGCGATGTCGGCAACTGGACGGACATCACCCAGGTCGCCGCAGGCTGGCAGCACACGGTGGGGCTTAAAGCCAACCACACAGTGGTCGCTGTGGGATTGAACTTCTACTGGCAGTGCGATGTCGGCAGATGGACTGACATCACCCAGGTTGCCGCAGGTCTCCATCACACGGTGGGGCTCAAGTCCGACGGCACCGTGGTCGCCGCGGGATGGAACGACGACGGGCAGTGTGATGTCGGCGGCTGGATGGACATCAAGCAGGTCGCCGCAGGCGGGGCTCACACGGTGGGACTCAAGGCCGACGGCACCGTGGTCGCTGTGGGAGACAACGAATACGGGCAGTGCGATGTCGGCGGCTGGATGGACATCATCCAGATTGCCGCAAGCAGCTCGCATACGGTGGGGGTAAAGGCTGACGGCACCGTGGTCGCCGTGGGATACAACTACGCCGGGCAGTGCGATGTCGGCAGATGGACGGATATCACCCAGGTCGCCGCAGGCTACGGTCACACAGTGGGGCTTAAGTCCGACGGCACTGTGGTCGCTGTGGGAGACGACAAGCTGGGGCAGTGCGATGTCGACAACTGGACGGATATCACCCAGGTCACCGCAAGCAGGGCTCACACGGTGGGGCTTAAGTCCGACGGCACTGTGGTCGCTGCGGCCTGGGAGGCCGAGCTTGCCACATGGAATCTGGCACTTGCGGTGCCACCGTCTGAGATTCCACCAGTCAACTGGCCGCTAATTGGCGGGATTATAGCAGCAGCGGTGGTAACAGTGGGACTGGTGATTTTCTTCACGCGTAGAAGGAGACCTGCCTAGACCAAAGGACGCTGAATTGAACTTTCCCCCCATACTCCTGCCGCTACACTCTGTCAGCCCGCAAAGACTTTCTCGCTTATCAGCTTGCTATTATGGGTCGGCATGAAACCCGTCGCCAGCTCTTATCACCCAGTTTACCGGCTTTTTACCAATCCGGCGAAAATCTGGAAGGAACGAGAAAACGCTTGACAGTTTGCGGAGGGATGATAAAGTATAAACTAAGATTCTGGTGAAACTAAATCATTACTGGTGCATTATATTAATGAGGTACGCTTAGTTTTTCCGTTGGCTAATATGGATTTAAGCGAAGAAAAGGAACTCGTCAGACAAGCACAAAAGGCCCCCGACGCTTTTGCTAAGCTTTACGACCATTATTATCCCAAAATCTTTGGCTATGTCCTGAGGCGGACTGCCAATCTTGAAGCTGCCCAGGATATTACTTCAGAGACATTTTTTAAGGCGTTGAGGAAGCTCTGGCAATTTCAATGGCGCAATATCTCTTTTTCCTCATGGCTATATAAAATCGCATCCAATGAGATTAATCAGTATTTTAGAAAAGCCGAATACAAGAAATCCGTATCACTGGAAGAATTACAGGAACAGGGTTTTGAACCCATATCACCTCATGACCCCGAAAGCGAACTAATAGAAACGCAGGAAAAATTAAGACAACATCAGGATTTTCTGGAAATTCAGGTAAAAATAGTTCGCCTCCCCGCTAAATACCAGGAGGTTATTGCCCTCAGATTTTTTGAGAAAAAACAGATCAACGAAATCGCTGAAATCCTGGGGAAAAAAGAGGGAACGATAAAGTCCTTGCTCCACCGGGCAGTGGAGAAATTAAGAGAAGCGGATTAAACCACCCCACGAGAATCTCGCGGCCTTTTGGGTTAAATAATGCAACCTTTCTCGACCTGCTGCATTTACAGTAATAGAAGGAGGCAAAGTCCATGAAACACGAAGACTTACTTAAGAAACTGGAAAACCTTAAAACCCCGGAAATCGAACTTCCCGGCCATAGGCAAGCATTGAAAATGGCTTTGCTTAACTCCGGGCGTTTTAAGGAAAGGAGTATTAGGGATTGGACAAAAATATTAGCCCCCATCACTGTTGCTCTGCTTCTAATAGCGGTTGTGGGAGTTTCTGCGGTGACTAAGCCCGGGGCTCCGGTCGCGCTTTTGGGAGGGAATCAAATCAGCAGGTTCTCTTCTTATGAGGAATTGGAGGATTTCGTAAATACGAACGCACAATATAAAGGATTTCCTTGGAGGGACCACCTTTTAGGAGTAATCGAAAAAGGCGCTGTCCCTGCCCCCCCCTCTGCTACTGACTACTCTATCACCGACTACTCTACCACCAATATCCAGGTTGCCGGGGTGGACGAGGCAGATATCGTTAAGACCGACGGAGGGTATATCTACCTCGTTTCGGGGAACAGGACTATCATCGTGAAGGCGTATCCCCCTGAACAAGCTCAAGTCCTGTCCGAAATCGAACTAGAGGGAACAGTGGCAGGAATATTCATCAACGGAGATAGGCTGGTCGTGTTTGAGGAGGACACACCGTATTACCCTTATAATGATATTCGGTGGGGCCCTACAGGAGAATTTTACATGCCCTTAATAATATCACCCAAAACATCTATTAAAGTATATGATGTCTCGGACAGGGAAAACCCCCGGTTGCAAAGGGAACTTTCTGCCGATGGCCAATATGTTAGCTCACGGATGATAGGCGATTATGCTTATGTGGTGATAAATGAGCCTGTGTATGAGCAAGAGGATGAACTGAACCTTCCCAGGATTTATTTGGGCGGCAACGAGACGGAAATACCTGCCAAAGATATCTACTATTCCGATGTGTCTGACTATTATTATATGTATACGACCATTATGGCCATCAACACACAGAACGACGACCAGGAGCCAACATATGAAACAATCCTGCTTGGAGCCAGCAGCAACCTGTATGTCTCTCTGGATAACATTTACTTGACCTTCCCTGTGTGGGGGAGAGATGTAGGCGATTTTGGAAAAACCTCTATCCATCGAATTCATATAGAAGGTAACGAAATCGAGTATGTTGCCAGCGGCGAGGTCCCGGGCATGGTGCTGAATCAGTTCTCTATGGACGAATATGAAGGCTACTTTCGGGTGGCAACCACAACCTATGAAGGAACATCCCAGAATAATGTATACGTTCTAGATACGACCCTCACCATTACCGGCTCACTGACAGACCTCGCTCCCGGGGAAACCATCTATTCAGCCAGGTTTATGGGTGAAAGAGGCTACCTTGTAACATTCAAGCAGGTCGACCCGCTATTCGTGATAGACCTCAGTAACCCAAGTCACCCCAAACAGTTAGGGTACTTAAAGGTAACTGGCTATTCAGACTACCTGCACCCCTACGACGAGAACCACCTTATAGGGATAGGTAAGGAAACGACAGACGCGGGGGAATTTGCCTGGTATCAAGGAGTCAAGATATCGCTCTTCGATGTCACCGATGTCAGCAACCCGGTGGAGATTTCCAATATTGAAATAGGTGATCGGGGCACTGATTCGCCGGTTTTGTGGGACCACAAGGCATTTCTCTTCGATAAGTCCAGGAACCTGCTGGTGATGCCTATTCTGGTCGCGGAAGTAGATGTGTCAAAGTATTCTGAAGAAGCCTTAGCGTGGGCTTACGGCGAGCCTGTCTGGCAGGGAGCGTATGTATTCGATATATCTCTAGATGAAGGGTTCCAACTCAAAGGCGGAATCACCCATATTGAGAATCTCGGTGACCTAAAACAAGAATATTACTACTATTACTCTCCTTTCTCGGTGACGAGGTCCCTTTACATAGGCAATGTTCTCTACACTATCTCGGAAGCCAAGATAAAGATGAACAGCCTGGAAAATCTGGATTACATCAATGAGGTGGAGCTTCCATTCTCAACCTGGATACCTTCTGACTACCTCCCCGATGAGCCCCGCGAAGAAGAACCGTCGCCGGATTCTTAATCTGAAGGTGAAAGTCTCCCAAATGGCCAAATTTGAACAGAAGAGCAAAATTAAACAAAGAGTCCGAATATTTATAGGAGGTGAACGAAAATGAATAGGATATTGATAGCCGTATTAGCCATAGTTCTGCTGCTGCCAGTGATAGCCTCTATTCAGATGGCTCAGCCGGTAGCAGGCGAGGTGCTCAAATCAGATAAAGAGCGGATAACGTCACCGGATGTCAGCACGAATGAGCAGACATTGCTGGTTGAGGGAAACAGCGCCTTCGCCTTTGAGCTTTATCAGGCGCTTAAAGGGGAGGAGGGTAACCTTTTTTACTCACCTTATAGCATCTCAGTGGCGCTGGCTATGACGTACGCCGGAGCGCGTAACGAAACTGCAGAGCAAATGGCCGATACCCTTCAATTCATGCTTGAACAGGATAGACTGCACCCGGCATTTAACTGGCTCGATGCAGAACTTGCCAAAAGGGGTGAAGGTGCTGCGGGTAAGGATGAGGAGGGATTCAGTCTGAACATTGTTAACGCCATCTGGGGACAAAAGGACTACACCTTCCTTTCCGACTTCCTCGATGTCCTGGCCGAGAACTATGGTGCCGGGCTGAGAATACTGGACTTCATAAATGAAACGGAGCAGTCACGGCTCGCTATCAACAAATGGGTCAGCGACCAGACAGAAGGTCGCATCGAAGACCTTATCCCGCAAGGCGCCATCGACGCGCTGACCCGCCTTGTGCTGACCAATGCTATCTACTTCAATGCTGCTTGGGAGTACCCTTTCAATGGAAACATGACAGCAGACGGCCCATTCCACCTTCTTGACGGCGGGCAGGTCAGCGTGCCGATGATGAAGCAGACGGAGACCTTCGGCTACACCGAAGGGGAAGGATACCAGGCAGTTGAGCTGCAATACGATGGCAATGAACTTTCCATGGTCATCCTTTTACCTGAAGCTGGCAATTTCGATTCTTTTGAAGAAGGACTTCAAGCTCAGCAGGTTGATGACATCATAAGCGGTCTGCAAGATACTCGGGTCACCCTGACGATGCCCCAATTTGAATTTGACTCGGAATTCAGCCTGAAGGATACCCTCCCTGAGATGGGCATGCCGATTGCTTTCTCTGATGAAGCGGATTTCTCCGGGATGACTGGTAATCGCGAACTGTTCATATCAGATGTTATACACAAGGCATTTGTTGCCGTGGATGAAGCTGGCACCGAGGCGGCTGCCGCCACCGCAGTGATTATGAAATTAACAGCAGTACCTGAACCTCCTGTGGAAGTCACCATAGACCGCCCTTTCATCTTTTTAATTCGCGACATTGAGACAGGTGCCATTCTCTTTGTCGGGCGCGTCCTGAATCCCAGTGCCTAAGTAAATGCCGCCTGTATTGCACGAAGGCTTGGATTGTTCAATCTGGAGGTGAAATGATTTTGAAATGGCTAAATTTGAACGGAAGAGCAAAATAAACAGCCTGAATATTTATAGGAGGTGAATGAGATGAAGAAGGTATTGATATCAGTATTAATCGTATTGTTGGTACTGCCGCTGATAACCTGTGACCAGCCGGTAGGAGGCGAACTGTTGATGTCAGACAAACCGCGGGAGACAGCACCGGACGTTAGCGAAGCGGACCTGGCCCTACTAATCGAAGGGAACAGCGCCTTCGCCTTTGAGCTTTATCAGGCGCTCAGAGAGGAAGAGGGTAATCTCTTCTATTCTCCTCACAGCATCTCAGTGGCCCTGGCCATGACATATGCCGGAGCGCGTAACGAAACTGCTCAGCAGATGGCCGATACCCTTCAATTCATGCTTGAACAGGATAGGCTGCACCCGGCATTTAACTGGCTCGATGCAGAACTTGCCAAAAGGGGTGAAGGTGCTGCGGGTAAGGATGAGGAGGGATTCAGTCTGAACATTGTTAACGCCATCTGGGGACAAAAGGACTACACCTTCCTTTCCGACTTCCTCGATGTCCTGGCCGAGAACTACGGCGCCGGGCTGAGAATACTTGACTTCATAAACGAGACGGAGCAGTCACGGCTCGCTATCAACAAATGGGTCAGTGACCAGACGGAAGGTCGTATCGAAGACCTTATCCCGCAAGGCGCGATTGATGCACTGACCCGCCTTGTGCTGACCAATGCTATCTACTTCAACGCTGCCTGGGAGAACCCTTTCGATGAAGACATGACAGCAGACGGCCCATTCCACCTTATTGACGGCGGGCAGATCAGTGTGCCGATGATGAAACAGACGGAGGCATTCGGCTACACCGAGGGGGACGGATACCAGGCAGTTGAGCTGCAATACGATGGCAATGAACTTTCCATGGTCATCCTCCTGCCTGAAGCTGACCAGTTCCAGGCCTTTGAAGAAGGCCTTCAGTCTCAGCAGGTCTGTGACATCATGAGCGATCTGCAATCTACCGGGGTCACCTTGACGATGCCCCAGTTTGAATTTGACTCGGAATTCAGCCTGAAGGACACCCTTGCCGGGATGGGCATGCCGATTGCTTTCTCTGGGGCTGCCGATTTCTCCGGGATGACGGGTACGCTGGACCTACAAATAACTGAAGTGCTGCACAAGGCTTTTGTCTCGGTAGATGAGGCAGGCACAGAGGCGACAGCGGCCACGGCAGTAATCGTGGGAGAAAGCGCAATGCCGGGCCAGCCAGTCGAAGTCATCCTAGACCACCCCTTCATCTTCCTGATTCGTGACATTGAGACGGGTGCCATTCTCTTTGTCGGGCGCGTCATGAATCCCGGCGCCTAAGTAAATGCCGCCTGTATTGCACGTAAGCTTGGATTGTTCAATCTGAAGGTGAATGAGATGAACAAGAGATTGATAGCCATATTAGTCATAGTGTTGCTACTGCCGCTGATAGCCTGTAATCAGGCGGCGGGAGGCGAGTTGCTCATATCAGATAAGGAGCGGATAATTTCACCAGATGTCAGTACAAGTGAGCAAACATTGCTGGTTGAAGGAAACAGCGCATTTGCCTTCGAGCTTTATCAGGCGCTCAGAGAGCAAGAGGGTAATCTCTTCTATTCCCCTCACAGCATCTCACTGGCCCTGGCGATGACATACGCCGGAGCGCGTAACGAAACCGCAGAGCAGATGGCCGATATCCTTCAATTCATGCTTGAACAGGATAGACTACACCCGGCATTTAACTGGCTCGATACAGAACTTGCCAGCAGGGGTGAAGACGCCCAGGGCAAGGATGACAAAGGGTTCAGGCTGAACATTGTCAACGCCATCTGGGGGCAAAAGGACTATGAGTTTCTGTCCGACTTCCTCGACGTCCTGGCCGAGAACTATGGTGCCGGGCTGCGAATACTGGACTTCATAAATGAAACGGAGCAGTCACGGGTCGCTATCAATGATTGGGTCAGTGATCAGACGGAAGGTCGCATTAAGGACCTTATCCCACAGGGCATAATTACTGTAGCGACCCGCCTTGTTCTGACCAATGCTATCTACTTCAATGCTGCCTGGGATCACCCTTTCGATGAGTGGATGACAGCAAACGGCCCGTTCTACCTGCTTGACGGCGGACAGGTCAACGTGCCGATGATGAAACAGACGGAGTCATTCGGCTACACCGAGGGGGAAGGCTACCAGGCAGTCGAGCTGCAATACGATGCCAATGAACTCTCCATGGTCATCCTTTTACCTGAAGCTGGCAATTTCCAGGCTTTTGAAGAAGGACTTCAGGCTCAGCAGGTCAGTGACATCATAAGCGGTCTGCAATCTACCGGGGTCGCCCTGACTATGCCCCGGTTTGAGTTTGACTCGGAATTTAGCCTGAAGGATACCCTCGCCGGGATGGGCATGCCGGTTGCTTTTTCTGGTGGAGCGGATTTCTCCGGAATGACTGGTAATCCTGAGCTGTTCATATCAGACGTTGTGCACAAGGCATTCGTTGCCGTGGATGAAGCTGGCACCGAAGCGGCTGCCGCCACTGCAGTTATTATGCCATCGGCTGCGCCGCCTGAACCTACTGTGGAAGTCACCATAGACCGCCCCTTCATCTTCCTGATTCGCGACATTGAGACGGGCGCCATTCTCTTCGTCGGGCGTGTCCTGAATCCCGGTGCCTAAGTAAATGCCGCTTGTATTGTTACTCTAGAGACAAAGAAGAGGGTCGAGGTTAATTCCCCGACCCTCTTCGATTTGAGGAATACCCTCGCCAGTTTTAATGACTACATGGTGCTAAGCCCAAGGTTGTCTCCGAAGCCCTAATCCCCGAAAGGGGATTGCATTTTTCCTACTTTCGTGCAATGCTGTGCGCACCCAAGTAGATAGTCTTTCAATAAGAATAGCGTAAAGGGAGGGTTACGTTTATGAGAATAGCAATCATCGGAGCAAGCGGACAGATTGGAGCATTCATTCGCGATGAAGCGCTGGCACGGGGGCATCAGGCAACTGCGATTGTGCGCCATCCTGAGAAGATAACTGCGCAGGACCCGCGTCTGACCGTTGTAAAAGCAGACATTCTTAAAGATAAGGTCGATGAACTCGTGAAAGGTCATGACGCGGTCATAAGTGCCTACAATCCCGGCTGGAGCAATCCCGATATCTACAATGAGCAAATCAAGGGTTATAAGGCGATTATCAGCGGGGTCAAGAAGTCTGGAATAAAAAGATTGCTGGTTGTCGGTGGGGCCGGAACTCTTGAAGTCGCCCCTGGTGTGCAGCTCCTTGATACGGTAACTTTCCCGGAGAACATAAAAGGCGGAGTGCTGGCAACCAGGGAAGTACTCCACATGCTAAGAAAAGAAAAGGAACTTGAGTGGACATTCCTGAGTCCGCCATCCTCGATCGCCCCCGGGGAGCGGACGGGGCATTACCGGGTTGGGAAAGACCAGCTTCTTAAGAACAAGGAAGGCGAAAGCAAAATCTCCACGCAGGACTATGCCGTTGCCATGCTCGACGAACTTGAGCATCCGCAGCACATCCGCGAACGATTCACTGTCGCCTATTGAGTAGGCTTTCAACCTCCATAAACTACAGATGCATGGAATAGGAGTAAACAATGGCTTCTGTGAAAGATGTGCTGGACAAACTCCGGAGCAAGGCTCAGCCAGAGCAGTTAGAAGGAATGGCTAAATACGGGATGACAGTGGAGCAGAGATTAGGTGTCTCAGTTCCTGATATGAGAAAACTGGCTAAAGAGATAGGGAAAGACCATAAGCTGGCACTGGACTTATGGAGAACTGGAATAGCTGAAGCAAGGATCGTGGCTGCGATGATTGGTGACCCTGTTAAGCTAACTGAAGAGCAGATGGAGGACTGGGTGAAAGACATCAATTCGTGGGATGTCTGCGACCAGGTGTGCATGAATCTCTTTGAAAAGAACCAATTAGCCTGGAAGAAAATTGTCGATTGGTCTGAGCGGGAAGAAGAGTTTGTCAAAAGGACTGCCTTTTCGCTGATAGCTTGTCTGGCATGGCATGATAAGAAGGCCAGCGATGAAAAATTCATCGAATTGTTTCCCGTGATAATACGAGGAGCTACGGACGAGCATAATTTCGTCAAGAAAGCAGTGAACTGGGCTCTCAGAAACATCGGGAAAAGGAACCTCAATTTGAACGAAGCCGCAATAAATACTGCAAAGGAAATCAAACGACTCGACTCGAAGGCTGCTCGCTGGGTTTCTGCCGATGCTATCAGAGAACTAGAGAGTGACGCTGTCCAAAGCAGACTCCGGAGATAAACCTTAGTCCGTAATGTTTGACCCAATTCACAGCACTGTTGAGGACTTCTTCTGCATGAGGTAAACTTGCTGTTCTCCCAGTAAAAGACCGAGAAGAGGCAATGAGTCACCAGGGAAACAAATCCAGAAAGCCTATGAGACGAGTACTCTGGGTTTTGCTGGCCCTCATTGTGGTGGCTGCTGGGATTATCCTAGGTATATCAGGTTATGCTGCTTCCTCGCTGACCCGGTTTGAGCGAGTACCCATTGAGTGTAACCCCGCCGACTTCGGGTTAGAATATGTGGACGTTTCTTTCCCCAGCCGGGACGGTCTCATACTGCGCGGCTGGTGGCTTGAAGGGAATGACGATAAGCCGGTTATTGTTGTGGTTCACGGGTCAGAAGGTAATCGAGCTCACCCAGCGGAAAGAATGTTGGGAATTGCTAAAGACCTGGTGAGTTATGGCTATAATGTCCTCATGTTTGATATGAGAGGGCATGGAGAATCAGAAGGGGAACATATCTCGGCAGGCTATTATGAGAGAAATGATTTGCTGGGCGCCACTGACTATATCAGGCAACGTGGCATTGAGAGTAAAATAGGTGTCCTTGGTTTCTCAATGGGAGCCGCTACTTCCTTAATGGCTGCTGCTGAATCTGAGGAAATCGGTGCAGTGGTAGCTGATTGCGCTTACGCTGATATCGTTAGCATTATCGAGTCCGAATTCTCAAAGAGAAGTAACCTGCCGAAATTCTTCATCCCGATCATCTTATCTATAGCCCGGAACATATACGACGTTGACTTCACTGCAATCAAGCCCGAGGAGGCGGTGAAGGAGATTTCTGCACCTGTATTCATTATCCACGGAGGACAGGACGACATGGTTCCTGTCCAGCATGCGTATCGACTGAAAGAGGCCAGCCAAAATCCTGACAGCAAGTTATGGATAGTGCCGGAAGCACAACACGGGAACTCATATCTTATGAGGCCAGCAGAGTATAAGGAACAGGTCATATCCTTCTTCGACGAAGCTTTTGACTGAGATTGGGATAGTAGCGAAGGGGAAGCAGCGCAGAGCTAGCCAGCTGCATGGAAACCAATGTTGAACAATCGCTTGAAGTGTTGCTTCAGTGCAAAAAGACAGGGTCGAGGTTAACTCCTCGACCCTATTCTATTCGATTTGAGGAATACCTTCACCACCATTATATTACTACGCGGTGCTAAGCCATCTGACTTTGGACTTAACCCAAAGAGCTTTAAGGTCTCAGGGTCTTATTGCAATCTAGAACACTGCCTGTTAAATTAAATGAAATCTTGTTGGAAGGGAGATAGCTCATGGAGATTAGACTAAACGCACACGGGCGGGACTCACTGGCGACGAAAGTATTTTTCAGCGACGAAAGTGGTTTCGAAGTTGCCTCCGTAATCGTGACGGGCAAGACCGATGCCGTTCTTATTGATGCACAGTGGACGTTATCAAATGCCCATCGAGTAATCGCAGAAATACTGGAAACAGGCAAGCATCTTAAAACGATTTATATTACGCATGCGCATCCCGACCATTACTTTGGACTCGGCACTATCGCAGAGGCTTTCCCTGAAGCTCGGGTTATAGCGCTCCCCTCTGAAGCTCGCATCATCAATAAACAGTTCTTCGGCAAAATCGAGCACTGGGAAAAAGTGATAGGAGTTATAAACGTACCCAGAAAAACAGCCAATATCGAACCTCTTGCCGAGAACTACTTCGAACTGGAAGGGCAGCGTATCGAGATTATCCCGGAATTGATGGGTGATATGAAGTACAACACAGTGGTCTGGATTCCTTCAATACGGACCCTGTACGGCAGCGACGTTCTTTTTAACCAGGCACATCCCTTTACCTGCGAGCTTACCGCAGAAGAACGCCAGCAGTGGATACAGGATATTGAGCGCTTAGAAAAAATGGACGCCGAGGTGATTATTCCTGGCCACCAGAAACCTGGAATGCCCTTCGACTCCAGTTCCTGCGATTTCACCAGGGATTATCTTGTCGCTACTGAGGAGGAACTGGCCAGAACAAACGATGTTGCCGGTTTTTATTACGCCATGGTTAAACGCTTCCCTGAGGCCAACCTCTTTATCAGTAACGAAATGAACGCAAATGTGTTCAAGGGTGGATTGGATTGGAATTGGCGGGAATATTAAGGTATGGTGTCCCGAAACTCCACAAGGGTATCTCTGCAAAGTCAAAAAGTAGGCATAAGCTTGAGTAGGAACTAAAATTTAGCTTCAGTGCCAGCGTAGCTCAGGGGTAGAGCAGCGGTTTCGTAAACCGCCGGTCGTCGGTTCGAATCCGACCGCTGGCTGGGAGTTCATCAGGCAGCCATTTTTTCCCGAAGAGATATTTGTGTTATAATCCGCCTGAAAGTCAACGAATGTCTTCGGTGCGTTCCTAGCTAAGAATTCCAGGCAGGAGGAGAGCGTGTCTCTCCTCCTGCTTAATAAAGGAGAGGTAATCATGGTATCAAGTACTCAGCAGGCTGCCAGCCAGAAAACAGGGGCGGTACTCGTTATTGGTGGGGGCATAGGCGGCATACAGGCAGCACTGGACCTAGCAGAATCTGGGTATTATGTCTATTTAGTGGAACAATCCCCGGCTATTGGTGGGGTGATGGCTCAACTGGACAAGACTTTCCCTACCAATGATTGCTCTATGTGTATCCTTTCCCCGAAATTGGTGGAATGTGGAAGGCATCGCAATATCGAGATCATAACCTGTGCCGACGTTTTAGATGTCAAGGGGGAGCCAGGGAACTTTAGTGTATTGATAAAGAAGCGGGCAAGATTTGTAGATGAGACCCTTTGTACCGGTTGCGGAGACTGTACCAAGAATTGCCCGGTTAGGTATATACCCCAAGTAAAAGAAAGAGAAAATGGACCAGGAAAAGATTGACCAACTCATAGATAAATATGCAGGCGAGGAGGGGGTTTTGATCCAGTTACTGCTGGACATGCAGAGGGAATTGAACTGGGTTCCAAAGGAAGTTATACAGCGGATAAGCTATAGACTCCAGGTTCCGCTGAGTCAGATATATCGGGTAGCCAGCTTCTACAAGAGTATGAGCCTAAAACCGAGGGGCAAGCATTTAGTAAACGTCTGCTTGGGTACTGCTTGCCAGGTACGGGGTGGGCCCAGGCTCATGGATAGGATAAAAGACGTTCTTGGCATAAACCCTGGGGAGACAACCCAAGACATGAAGTTCACCCTGGAAAGAGTCAATTGTCTCGGCTGCTGCGCCTTGGGACCAGTGATGGTAGTTGATGGTGAATACCATGGCAAGCTAATGCCAGCCAAGGCGGAGGAGATACTGAAAAGCTACGATTAGGAAGGTATTATGCCCAGGTTAAGTTCACCTGCTGAACTAGAGGAACGCAGGCAAAAGATACTGTCGAAAAAGGATCCCAGTAAACCTTGTATTACGATTTGCTCCGGAACTGGCTGTCATGCTTACGGCAGCGAAAAAGTCAACGCAGCTTTGGAGAAAGAGGTCAAAAAGCAGGGCTTGAAGGCTGAAGTAGATATCAGAAGAACGGGCTGTCACGGCTTTTGCGAAAGAGGCACTCTAGTTGTTATTTATCCTGAGGAAATTTGCTATGTTAATGTAAAACCTGAGGATGCTGCCGAGGTCGTTCGGAGTGCAAAAGAGAACAAAGTCATTGACCGTTTGCTTTATGTCGATCCTACTACTGGTGAGAAGGTAATACATGAATCAGAGATACCCTTCTACAAGTATCAAAACCGAATTGTCTTTGGCAATAATAGGCAGATTGATCCCAGGAGCATTGATGACTATATTGCTCTTGGCGGCTACTCTGCCCTATCCAAGGCACTATCTCAGATGACTCCGGAGGAGGTGATGGAAGAGGTGAAAAGGGCTGGTCTCAGAGGCAGGGGTGGAGGAGGGTTCCCTGCAGGGTTGAAGTGGCAGACCACGCATGACGCCGTCGGCGAGCCTAAGTATGTAATAGTCAACTGCGATGAGGGAGACCCTGGGGCTTATATGGATAGGTCCCTTATGGAAGGGAACCCCCACAGTGTCCTTGAAGGGTTGACCATTGGTGCCTATGCTATTGGTTCCCACGAAGGTTTTATTTATGTGCGTCAGGAATATCCCCTAGCAGTTGAGAACTTAACCACTGCCATTGAACAAGCCCAGGAGTATGGGTTTTTGGGAGAAAATATCCTTGGCTCTGGATTCGATTTTAAGGTCAAGGTACATCGGGGAGCAGGGGCTTTCGTCTCCGGCGAGTCTAGCGCACTGATGACAGCGATAGAAGGCAACGTGGGGGAGCCTAGACCGAAATACACCCACACCTCGGAGAAAGGCATTCGGGACAGACCCAGTTGTTTGAATAATGTAGAGACGTGGGCTAACGTACCCCTCATAATCACTAATGGAGCTACTTGGTATTCCTCAATCGGCACAGAGGGAAGCAAAGGGACCAAGATCTTCTCGCTGGTGGGCAAGGTGAACAACACGGGACTGGTTGAAGTACCTATGGGGATTACTCTGCGGGATATAGTCTATAAGATTGGAGGAGGTATTCCAGGAGGTAAGAAGTTCAAGGCAGTTCAAACCGGCGGACCATCTGGGGGTTGTATTCCCGAGAGTTTTCTCGATTCTCGTGTAGATTTTGATGAACTTGCCAAGCTAGGCTCTATGATGGGGTCGGGGGGCATGATTGTCATGGATGAGGATACATGCATGGTTGACACGGCCAGATACTTCCTTGACTTCCTCTCCGATGAATCTTGCGGGAAGTGCACCCCGTGCCGAGAGGGCATCAAACAGATGCTGGACATTTTGACTGATATCTGTGGAGGAAGAGGTAGGGGAGGAGACATTGAGCTTCTGGAGGAGTTGTCTGAAGTAATCAAGGATACGTCTCTTTGTGCTTTGGGAGCAACCGCACCCAATCCAGTTTTGACCACTATCCAATACTTCAGGGATGAGTATGAAGCACATATCAAAGAGAAAAGATGTCCTGCTTATGTCTGTAAAGAATTGGTATCGTACTATATTGACCCGACCAAGTGCCAAGCTTGTATGATTTGTCTGAGAAGCTGCCCTGCGGAGGCTATAAGCGGCGGTAAGAACCAGATTCATGTCATTGATCAGTCTAAGTGTACTAAGTGCGGCAACTGCTTTGACCTCTGTCCACCTCGCTTCGATGCGGTTAGAAGGATTTCGGGTGAGCCTGTGCCACCATCCCTGCCGGAGGACGAAAGGATCCTGGCAAGAGGCAAGGAATAGGAAGACCAAAATGGATGAAGTAACTTTGGAGATTGACGGCAAGGAAGTCAGGGCTAAGGAAGGGACGACAATACTAGAGGCAGCTAGAAGTGTTGGCATTAATATACCTACACTTTGCTATCATCGGGCTCTGACTCCCTATGGCGGTTGTCGGCTTTGCATCGTGGAGATTTTTCGAGGGCGGAGGTCGAGGATAGTAACTTCCTGTGTTTACCCTGTGGAAGATGGACTGGTAGTCAAGACCAAGAGCGACACCGTGATAAGAGACCGCAAGATGCTCATTGAGCTTATGCTCGCTCGTGCCCCCAAGGCTAAGGCAATTCAGGATTTAGCTAAAGAATATGGTGTTGAAAAAACGAGGTTCAAAACAGAAGACCCAGAAAACCTCTGCATTCTCTGTGGTTTGTGTGCCCGGGTTTGCGAAGAAAGGATTGGAGTAAGCGCAATCAATTTTGTTGGCCGGGGAGTTGGGCGTAAAGTACAAACTCCCTTTCAGGGAACCCTGGACATAGACTTTGATGCTTGCATAGCATGCGGGGCTTGTGCCTTCGTTTGTCCTACGGAAGCAATCAAGCTCGAAGATATTACAAGTAAAAAACCGATACCCATACTTTCTGAGTTTGAAATGGGCTTAGACTCAAGAGCCCCCATCTATATTCCATTCGCCCAAGCAATTCCTAATATTGCCACTCTGGATCGCGATAAATGTGTTCATTTTGCTACCGGGGAATGCAAAATCTGCGAGGAATTCTGCGAAGCAGACGCTATTGATTTCACGCAGACCGACCAGGTCATTGAGCTGAAAGTAGGGTCTATTGTCGCATGCCCCGGCTTTAATGAATTTGATCCTCGCCCTGTCTTGCAATACGGGTATGGTAACTTCCCTAACGTCATCACCAGTATTGAGTTCGAGCGGATTCTAAGTGCCTCTGGACCATACCAGGGTGAGTTACTAAGACCTTTTGACAGGCAAAAGGCGCAAAAGATTGCCTGGATCCAATGCGTCGGCTCACGAGGAACGGCTCCGGAGCGTGGCTATTGCTCCTCAGTCTGCTGTACCTACGCTATCAAAGAAGCAGTGGTAGCTAAGGAACATAATGACTCGGTTGAGGCTACTATCTTCTTTATAGATATACGGACTTTCGGCAAAGGGTTTGAGGCCTATTATGACAGGGCAATAACTGAATACGGGGTGAGGTTTATCAGGTGCAGGCCGTCGGTGATAGAGGAGGTAGCAGAGACAAAGAATCTGATAATAAAGTACGAAACTGAGGATGACAAGATAATCAAGGAGGAGTTTGACCTGGTCGTTCTCTCGGTCGGGCTTGAGCCGCCCAAAGAAGCTGAGAAGCTGGCGAATAGACTGGGAATCGAGCTTAATAATTACGGATTCTGCCAAACTGACAATTTTTCTCCGGTTGAGAGCTCTAAGCCAGACATATTCGCTTGCGGAGCTTTCCAGGGTCCCAAGGATATCCCCGAGACGGTGACGCAGGCAAGTGCCGCCGCAGCTTCTGCCGCTGCTTCGCTTTCCTCAGTGCGTAATAGCTTGATAAAGAGAAAGGAATACCCCCCAGAAAGAGATATAAGGGGAGAGCCACCGAGGATTGGCGTTTTTATTTGCCACTGCGGCATCAACATTGGTGGGGTAGTGGATGTACCCCAAGTTACGAAATATGCGAGTTTACTTCCTAACGTAGTCCATGCCGAGGACAATCTATACTCCTGTTCTGAGGATACCCAAGAAAGGATAAAGGAGAAGATTAGAGAGCATAACCTCAATCGAGTAGTAGTTGCCTCTTGTACTCCCCGAACCCACGAACCTTTATTTCAAGAGACAATCAGGGAAGCGGGTTTAAACAGACATTTATTTGAGATGGCTAACATCCGTGACCAATGCTCCTGGGTGCATAAAGAGTATCCGGCGGAGGCTACCGAGAAAGCTAAGGAATTAGTAAGTATGGCGATAGCCAAAGCCAGGCTGCTCCAGCCTGTCGAGCAGACGTCTCTGGAGGTAACTCACAGCGGCCTGGTCATTGGCGGTGGAATAGCTGGGATGGTGGCTGCCCTGAACCTGGCTGAACAGGGATTTGAGGTCTACCTGGTTGAGAAAAGCAACCAACTGGGTGGGATAGCCAGAAGAATACACCATACTCTTGAGGGTAATGATGTCCAGACCTATCTTCATGACCTTATCACCAGGGTTTCTGAAAATCGCTTAATCCAAGTATATACCAATGCAGATATTGTCGAAGCCACCGGCTATGTAGGGAATTTCAGCACCAAGATAGCGGTTGGTCCCAACCGGGATTCCCACGAACTCAGGCATGGAGTAGTCATTATTGCCAGTGGCGGCGAGGAGTATAAACCCAGTGAATACCTTTATGGCAAAGACTCCAGGGTAATGACCTCGCTGGAACTGGAAAGTGAGATCGCTAAAGGCAACGGCAGGATTAAGGGCTGCAATAACCTGGTATTCATTCAATGCGTGGGCTCCAGGGAGGGTGAACGACCCTATTGCAGCAGGGTGTGCTGCAGTGAGTCAATAAAATGTGCCTTGCAAATAAAAGATGTGGACCCGGAGACGAATATCTATATCCTCTATCGTGATATGAGAACCTACGGATTTAAGGAAGATTACTACCGGGAAGCCAGAGAGCGAGGGGTGATATTCATTCGCTATGAAGTAGATAATAAGCCCGGGGTAGAAAATATAACAGAAGACAATCAGAATCTGCTGAGGGTTACTGTAAAAGACCCACTATCGGGCGAGGATTTAATCATAGATGCGGACATACTGGCCCTGGGGGTGGCTAATATTCCTGCCGCCGACAACAAAAGACTATCCCAGTTATTCAAAGTGCCATTAAATGAGGATGGCTTTTTGCTAGAAGCACATGTGAAGCTGCGCCCAGTGGACTTCGCCACCGAAGGTGTGTTTATGTGTGGTCTCTCTCATAGCCCCAAGTTTATTGAAGAGAGTATTGCTCAAGCTAAGGCTGCGGCATCCAGGGCTGGTACTATTTTATCTAAAGACGTAATTGAAGTGGGCGGATTGGTCTCCTTTGTCGATAAGAACAAGTGCAGTGGCTGCGGTGTTTGCCAACTGATTTGTCCCTTCCGGGCAATAGAGATTGATGATGAGGAGAATGTAGCGGTGATTAATGAGGCTCTATGCAAGGGATGCGGAGCATGTGTTTCCTCCTGTATATGCGGTGCTATAAACATAAAGGGATTCAGCAATACTCAAATTGTGGCTGCGATTGATGCCGCTTAGTCTTCACAATGAGCTTATGACATGGAACTCAACATAACGGAAAATCAAATACAACAACCTGAGGAAAAGGTGGACAAATGGGAACCCAAGATAATCGCCTTTCTTTGTAACTGGTGTAGTTATGCCGGGGCAGACCTGGCCGGGGTAAGTCGGCTTCAATACCCTCCCAATACCCGGATTATCCGTGTTCCTTGTTCGGGCAGGATCAGCCCGTTACTAATTCTAAGATGCCTGCAGCATGGGGCTGACGGTGTTCTTGTTTCAGGGTGTCACCCTGGCGATTGTCATTATATCAGCGGTAACTATGTAGCCAGAAGAAAGTTCGCTATTCTAAATAATTTTCTTGAATATTTAGGTATTGAGAAAGGGCGAGTTCAATTCGCCTGGGTATCGGCAGCCGAAGGGAAAAGGTTTGCCGAGCTTGTTCAAAAAGTTACCGAAGATGTAAGGGCATTGGGTCCAGCCAAGAGACTCGTGAAAAAATCAGGTTAAGGCAGGTTCACGTTGAATACAGTCGTCGCTATAAGAGATATAGCCAAGAAACTGCTCGATGAGAAGAGGGTTGACTTCATAATTGGGTTCGAAAAAGGCAGCCTCCCTCTGCGTAGCACTCCTTGTTTTGTCAGGAGCGCCTCGGAGGCAGGCAGGCTTACCTGGAATGCAACCTGTGAGAATAATCTCGCTAAGTATCTACCGAAGATAAAAGAAAGGGTCGCCATCGTTGCCAAAGGCTGCGATGTCCGCTCAATCATCGGTCTCATTAAAGAAAAGCAGGTTACCAGGGAACAGGTGTTTATAATCGGTATTCCCTGTAAAGGCATGATTGATAGAAGAAAGATAGAAGCCAAACTGGGCGGGAAGGAAATACTAGAGGCTGAAGAGGAGGATGACACGATTATCCTCAAAGGTCCCAGCCTCAAAGAGACTATCAAAAAGGAGGAATTTCTTCACGACTCCTGCCAGACCTGTACCCATAGGAATCCAGTAATCTATGATGCCCTGATAGGAGGCAAGGTCACGGAAGATCAAGCCATTGACGAATATAGAGAAGTGAAGGAGTTTGAAGCTCGCTCCCACGATGAAAGATGGCAGAGCTTCAGCGATGAAATTAGTAAATGTATTAGATGCTATGCCTGCAGGAATGCCTGCCCTTTCTGCTATTGCCAGGAGTGCTTTGTAGATAGCTCCCAGCCTCAATGGATTGGAAAGACCACCAACCTGAGTGATACTGCAATCTTTCATATCGTTCGCGCCTTCCACATTGCCGGGCGTTGTGTCGATTGCGGTGCCTGTGACAGAGCCTGTCCGATGGGGATTGACCTCAGAAGGCTTACCAAAAAGATGGAAATGGATGTTAAAGACCTATTTCATTACGAAGCCGGAATAAGTCTTGAGGATGTGCCGCCCCTGGCAACCTTTAATCCGGACGACCCTCAAGAATTCATAATGGTGTAATCATGGTGAACCACTGAAGGTAGCTGATGAAAGAATCGGAAATTGCTAAAACCGAGGTAGTTAATCTCCTGAACACCTTAATCAAGGAGTACAGGGTATTTGCTCCGGTAGAGCAAAACGGCTTTATTACATTCCAGGAGATTCACTCGGGCAGCGAGGCGTTCCTCGATTATATTAACTCCAAGAAACCTCCCAAGGAGATATTTTTCCCCCAGTCAGAAAGATTGTTCAGCTATGATTTGAGTAGAGAGGAAGGTTGGGGCGTAGAGGAACCTGCATCGGAAAAGAAGCAAAGGATAATCTTCGGCATCCGCCCCTGTGATGCCAGAAGCCTCGTTCTTCTGGATAATGTATTTGATGGGAAACCGTACAAAGACCCGTACTATACAGATAAGAGAAAAAATACAACCATTATTGCCCTGGGTTGTAACCATCCAGGCAGCACTTGTTTTTGTACCTCCCTCAGAGGAGGACCTTTTTCCCAGGAAGGCTCAGACTTACTCCTGATAGATATCGGTCAAAAGTATATCCTTCAGGTAGTCACTGAGAAGGGCGAGAAGATTACCAAAAAATATAACAAATTTAAGGAAGCAGAAGACCATAGTTTATCTTTAATGCAGGACACCATAAAGACAGCAGAAGCCTCGATGAAATCCAAAATAGATGTACAGAAGATAACGGAGAAATTGGGCGGTATTTTTGATGACCCTTTCTGGGACCTGGTATCTGAGAAATGCCTCGGTTGTGCCGTTTGTACTTATCTTTGTCCCACCTGCCACTGTTTTGATATAACTGATGAAGTTATAAATCAAACCGGAGGAAGAGTTCGTACCTGGGATTCTTGTGCTTTTCCTTCGTTCACCCTAGAAGCCTCAGGAGTTAATCCTCGACCCGGCAACAAGGAAAGATATAGGCAAAGGATAATGCACAAGTTCGACTATTTCGTAGCTAATCACGGCATGGCAGCCTGCGTGGGGTGTGGCCGGTGCATTAAAGAGTGTCCCGTGAACCTGGATATCCGGGTGGTACTAAATAGTATATTAAATCATTAGGACATATGATAAAGATGAAGAACCCGTATTTACCATTACCGATGAGGGTAGAGAAGCTTGTCATCGAAACCGATGACAAGAATATAAAGACGTTCAGTGTGAAGTTCCTCAATGGTGAGGATGCGTCTAATTTCAACTACCTGCCAGGGCAGTTTGCCCAGCTATCTGTTCCAGGCGAAGGGGAAGCTCCCTTCGGAATAGCCTCGTCCCCAACACAGCCAGGGGGGCTTGAATTTACCGTGAACAAGGCGGGGGTGTTAACCACAGCCCTCCACAATCTGGAAGAAGGGGAAATAATTGGCGTAAGAGGCCCCCTTGGAAATTGCTTCCCACTAGAGGCGATTGAAGGCAAGGATACGATTATTATCGGGGGTGGTTTCGCCTTTACCACACTACGCTCCCTTACCAACTACGTTTTATATAAGGAGAACAGGAGCCGCTTCGGCAATGTTGTAGTAATTTATGGGGCTAGAAGCCCCGGCTTGTTGCTTTACAGGGATGAACTTGAGAAGTGGGAAGGAAGAAAGGACCTTGACCTACATCTTACCGTTGATAGAGCAGAGGAGGACTGGCAAAGAAGGGTAGGAGTCGTCCCCGATATCCTCAAGGAGATTGCTCCTAGCCCGGATAATACCTATGCGGTAGTTTGCGGACCACCAATCATGATAAAGTTTACCCTGCCAGTCCTTAGGGAGCTTGGTTTCCCACCGGAAAGGATTGTCCTGTCGCTGGAGATGAAAATGAAATGCGGGATAGGAATGTGTGGAAGGTGCAACATAGGAAACCAGTATGTTTGTAAAGACGGTCCCATATTTACCTTAGCCCAGTTAAATGAGTTACCCAGCGAGTACTAAAAAGTGACGGAAAGTTTTTAAAGGCGGTGATTGAAATTGAGTCCGATACCGGTAAACCAACTAGATTTCAAATTTAGGGACAAGATTATAGGGCAAGTCGAGGGAGAAAACTTGAAGCATTGCCTGGGGTGTGGAACATGCAGTGCTGGCTGCTTCGTTAGAGAGTTTGATAAGAGATTCAACCCCCGAAAGATAGGCCACATGGTTTTGTTGGGAGCAAAAGACTATTTCAAGGAAAACCCTGAAATTCCCTATCTATGCAACCTTTGTGGATTATGTCAAGAAACTTGCCCTTATGGACTGAATATCGGTGATCTGTGTATGGCGCTTCGCGCGCAATTGGTAGAGGATGGGATAGGGCCACTCCCAAAACATCAATTTATGAAAGAGGAGCAGGAGTTTGTCCTCACCCCCTCTTTCACCTTATCTCTTCCCGATCCTGATAGCACTGAATGTAAGAGAGTCTTCTTCCCTGGCTGTAATTTGTCGGCATATTCTCCTTCCGATGTTATCGCTACCTGGGACTATCTGAGAGCAAAGCTGCCAGGCACAGGAATTATCCTGAGATGCTGTGGGGCTCTTTCCTATGACTTGGGACTTTACCCCCAGTTCCAACAGATATCACAGGAGTTGGAGAACGAGGTGCACAGATTAGGGGCATCCGAGCTAATTACTGGTTGCCCCGAATGCTATGACACCATTAAGCGAGTGGCACCTCGCTATCAACTAAGAAGTTTGTATGAGGTAATGGCAGAAGTAGGTATCCCTGAGATACCTAAAGGGAGCGGTCAAACTTTCACCCTTCACGATTCTTGCAAAACGAGATGGGAAAGGGGAATACAGGATAGCGTTAGAGATTTGGTAGCTACTATGGGCTATCAGATAGAAGAGATGAGATATTCCAAGGAATTGACCCGTTGCTGTGGCCAAGGGGGGTTAATTGTCGGGATCAATCCTTTCCTGGTGTTTAATTTAACGAAATCAAGACTAGCTGAGTCTCATTTTGACATGCTCACCTACTGCGCTGCCTGCCGTGAGACTTTCGCTATGCACAAGCCCACTTTACACATTCTCGACCTCATGTTTAACCCTAACTGGGAAAAGGATAAAGCCAAACCCATCAATAAAACAGCGGTAAGAAGAGAGAACCAAGCACTCCTTAAATCATTATTGACGGAAAGATCAAAAACATCTTAAGAATGGAGGTGCCAATATGTCTGGGGAAGAGATAAAGTTGCAGGTGGGCGATGAGGTAAAGAAGCTGCTGGAGGAAAGGCATATATCAGAGGAGGAGTTGAAGAAGGTAATAGATTTTGCCGAGACCAAGGGTGAGAAGCTATACCAGCAAGAGGCAAACAGGTACCTGGCTAAAAACAGGCTTGGCGAGGTGACAATCTACGTCGAATATTCTACTGACGAAAATGGCTATATAGTCCATACGGCTTACTCACATAGGTCGAAGATAGGCAAGGAGTAGAGCAATGGAATGGTATTGCTTTAAATGCAAAGAGAAAATGGAAGAGGGTGAGGTAAACCTAGTCTATGGGGATATGAAGTTACCAGGAGCTTTTGGAGTTCAATGCCCTAAATGTGGGGCGGAATACCTACTGGAGGAATTCGTGCTCACGCAAGTAAACGAAGGTGAGAAAATGCTGGAAGCGAAGTAAAAGGTAAAGCGATTATGAAGTCGGAGTTAGACGATTCCAGGCTAATGTCGCTTACCCAAGTTTTTGGAATGCGTCCCAGCAGACTTAAACTTATTGCCGACGCAGTAAGAATTGCTGGACCTAGCGACACCAATACGCTTTTAGAGGTCGGCTGTGGCAATGGATCTGCAGCCGTTTTTTTATCCCAAAAATATGGCTGCGATGTCGTCGGCATCGATTCCTCGGAAAGGATGATTGCTTTAGCGGCACAACAAGCCGAAGCCGAGGGATTGGCTCACAAAGCAGAGTTTCTGGTGGCAGATGCAGTGAATTTACCATTTCCAGGTTCTACGTTCGATACCATAATATGTGAAGCTGTCTTCTCCACTCTTGTAGATAAAGAAGGGGCTGCTAAAGAGTTCAGGCGTGTCTTAAGGCCTGGTGGGAAAGTATTGATACTAGACTTTGTACTTCGGAAGGAAGTAACAAAAGAACTTCAAAGCCAAGTGTCTTTCATTCCTTGTTTAGCCAGAACCAGACACTTAGAGGGATATATCAGGCTCTTTGAACAAGTAGGCTTTCAAAATTCCTACATTGAAGACTACCCCCAGGAAGTGAAAAGGACAGGTTGGTGGATAGCTTATACCTCTGGTTCCTGGGATAGGCTGCTTGCCAACCTACCGGCACAGTGCGGCTGTAGTAGTAAAGAGACATCAGATGTTGCTTCACTGATTGAAACCTGTCAGAGGTTCTCTAAGAAAGCGGAGCTTGGATATGCTTTGATAGCTCTGACCAGGCCATATGGCAAGTAGTTTCCTACCACTTTCTAAAAGGAGTGTAGTTTCATATTTATATAGCTTTTAGTTCACGTAATAGAGGGGTTTGGCAAGATGAAGGAGGTACTAACTAAGACAGAGAGCTTGTGCCCGGTTTGCTTAAGCCGGATACCAGCCCAAAGGGTGGTGGAGGGGGGAGATGTTTATCTGGAAAAAGATTGTCCCGAGCACGGTAATTTCAAAGCCTTGATTTGGCGAGATGCTGAGCTTTACCGTAATTGGAGTCAGTACAGCCAGCAGGCTGTTGGTCCTGAAAGGAGATTTACCGATATTGCTCGAGGCTGTCCCTATGATTGTGGTCTATGTCCCAGCCACGAGGCAGATACCTGCACCACTGTAATGGAAGTCACCCACAACTGTAACCTCAATTGTCCCATCTGTTTTGCTTCCGGCAACGAAGGTCTCCGCTTCGAACCGGATAGCGATGCAATTCAAGACATGTATCAAACCATCATAGAAGCTGGAGGACCTTACCCGGTGCAAATGAGTGGTGGAGAACCTACCATCCGGGATGACCTACCCAATATTGTATCGCTGGGAAAGAAATTGGGGTTTTATCATATCCAGATAAATAGCAATGGCATCAGAATAGCCCAAGATAAGGAATATCTGCAGAGGCTAAAAGAGAGCGGTGCTGACTTGATATACCTCCAGTTCGATGGCGTATCCGACGACGTTTATCGTACTATCCGAGGTAGAGACCTATTTGACCTCAAGGTTAGAGCCATAAGTAATTGCGCTGAGGTGAAGATAGGGGTCGTCCTGGTGCCAACAGTGATCCCAAATGTTAACCTTCATCAGTTAGGGGGGATTGTCCAATTTGCTAAAAAATGGATACCTACGGTGAAGGGTGTTCATTTCCAACCGGTTAGCTATTTCGGCAGGTATCCCCAGCCACCTAAAGACGAAGATAGGGTAACCTTATCAGATGTTCTGGACGGGCTGGTAGTCCAGACCAAGGGTGAACTTAAGAAAGCGAATTTCGTGCCTCGCAGATGTGAGGACTCGCATTGTTCGTTCAGTAGTTTTTTTGTACTGATGGAAGATGGTAAGTTGCAAGCAAGGACAGATATCGCCCGGGAATCAGTGAGCGGATTCGGCTATAAGAAAGACCCTCCTGCGGTAACAGCGAGAAGCTTTATCAATAGACGTTGGAGATTAGTTGATGAAGAAACAGAACAAACTGAGAAAGGGTGTGGTCAAGGCTGTGGGCAAAATCAAGACTCTTGGCTACGTTTCAGAAAAAGAGAAGGCACATACTACCTGACGATTACTGGCATGCCCTTCCAGGATGTATGGACCCTTGATTTACACAGGCTAAAGAGATGCTGTGTTCATGTGGTCACCAACAGTAAGCGATTAATCCCACTGTGTGCCTTTTATGTCACCAGTATTACCGGGGAGAGGCTGTACCAGAACCTTCCCGTAGACACTGCGCTGTCTCTCACAGATTAGGAAATTCATCCGGATAATATAATTGGATGAAAGAGATACTAAAAGAAACAGAGAGCCTATGTCCAGTTTGCCTGAGCAGGATACCAGCGAGGATAATCCCTGAAAATAACAAGGTTTACCTGGAGAAAAGTTGCCCCCGACACGGCGATTATAAAGTTATCATTTGGAGGAATGACGCTGAACATTACCTTAAATGGGCCGAGTTTGGTGGTGATAGAATTCCTATAGGTCCCAAGAAGAGGCTTACCGAGCGTAATGGGGGTTGCCCCTACGACTGTGGTATTTGTCCAGACCATGTACAAGACACCTCTTCCGCAGCTATTATGACTACCAATAGGTGTAACTTGCACTGTCCTATTTGTTTTACCTATGGCGACGAAGGACCTGTCTACGAGCCTTCCTTGGATAGCATTAAAAGGATGTACCAAGTCGTGCTGGATACTTGCGGGACATATCCTATGGAACTGTGTGGCGGGGAACCAACTGTCCGCGATGACCTGCCTCAAGTTATTGCTATCGGTAAGGAGATGGGCTTTAACCATATCCAAATAAATACGAATGGCATCAGATTAGCTAAGGACAAGGAATATCTGAGTAGATTAAAGGAGGCGGGGGCTACCACTCTCTACCTTCAGTTTGATGGTGTAACTAATGAAGTATATCGCCATACCCGAGGCGCAAATCTCTTTGACCTCAAAGTCCAAGCCCTAAAGAATTGCGCTGAGGTGAAGATAGGAGTTACCCTGGTGCCAACAGTCATCCCCAATGTTAATTTTGAGCAAATAGGAGACATCATCCAATTCGCCAAGAGATGGGTGCCCACGGTAAAAGGAGTTTTCTTCCAGCCAATCAGTTACTTTGGTAGATACCCGGGAACACCTGAGGACAGGGATAGGCTAACTATACCAGATATACTTAGGGCTCTTGAGGAACAAACACAGGGAGAGTTGAAGGAGAGCAACTTTGTGCCTCCTGTCTGTGAGCATCCTCATTGCTCTTTTTCAGGCTTTTTCGTATTAATGGATGGGAAGTTATTACCAATCAGTCACTTGGAACCAAGACGAATCAATGAAGATGGAGCTGAGCATTCTCGACGATTTGCCAAGCGATATTGGAGATTTATTGAAGAAGATGAGGTACAACGCTGCTCATTGCCTCGACATAAGCCAGCTCCCTTTAGTGCTTTATTACAGCGCCTTCAACGAGAGTATCTATACATCTCAGGCATGGCTTTCCAAGATGTATGGAATATCGACCTTGAAAGACTGAAGAGATGCTGTATTCACATCGTTACCTCTACAGGAAAGATGGTACCTTTATGCGCCAAATACCTGACCAGCGTCGACGGACAGCGACTTTACCCGGGAATAGCATAGTTAGGAGACAAATCAAATGGCAGAGCGGGTTTCTCTACAGGAGTCACTCAACAAGATACTTAAACAAAGGATAAAGGAGACTCCGGAATACCAGAAACATATTGCTAAGGAAAGCACGCAGAAAATAACCAGAGGTGATGTCGAGGATTTTCAGCTTTTCCAGCTTCGGAATACATTGCACTATGTTTATGAGAAGAGCCTGTTTTACCGGGAATTGTTTAACAAAAAGGGGATAGAGCCGGGTGAAGTCCAATCCTTAGCTGATCTGGCCAGGCTTCCTTTAACTGCACCCGAGGAATTGGCCGAGAAACCCCTTAGGTTCTTATGTGTTCCCCTGGGAGAGGTGACCCGGGTGATTACCTTTACTAGCTCAGGTACCACTGGCCCGCAGAAGAGGATTTTTTTTAGTGAAAAGGATGTTGAGGTAATGACCGATTTTATGGAGGCTGGCATGAGCGTGGTGGCTACCAGCGATGATGTCGTTCAGATAATGCTGCCCAGGGGTCCAGTTTTAGGGCAGTCTGACCTGCTGGCACGAGGTGTAAAGAAAATGGGCGCTACGCCAGTCATCACTGGCACTGAGCCAACCCCTGAGGAGCAAATTCAGGCGATTGAGAGACATGGCTCAACTGTTGTGTTCTGTGAGACACTCCGTTTTAATCGAATTACGGTGGCGGCTAAAAACAATCATGATTTAACAAAATTGGGGGTCAAAGCCCTATTCCTTACCTCCAATTATCTATCTGACTCGATGAGGGTTAACCTCCAGTCTACGTGGAACTGTGAAGTCTTCACCCACTACGGGTTAACTGAGATGGGATTAGGGGTAGCTGTGGAGTGCTCAGTACATAATGGCTACCACTTTAACGAGGCTGATCTTCTGACCGAGATCATAGACTCGGAAACCGGGGAGGTTTTGCCCGACGGGGAGGAAGGAGAATTAGTCTTTACCACCTTAGCTAGAGAAGCAATGCCGTTAATCAGATACAGAACGCATGATATATCTAGGTTGAGTACTAAACCCTGTGAGTGTGGCATAACCACTCTCAAGAAGTTGGACAGGACAACGCGAAGGCTGGAGTCGGCAGTAAGAATAGGAGAGGGAGATGAGATATACCCAGCGATGTTTGACGAGGCACTTTATACGATTCCCGACATCGTTGGTTATGAAGTGAGCATTAGCAAGGATGATGCCAAAGATAGTCTGACTTTTCAGGTGGAGATAGCTAGAAAAGGAGCGGCGGTCAAAGAACTGGTAAGGGAAACGATATTAAAAGTCCCGCCGGTCCAAAAAAATGTCAAAATGGGAAAAATGACCATACCCGAGATACAACTGGTAACCCCGGGCTCACTGCGAAAACCCACTCGAGCCAAAAAATTGATAAAAGATATGCGCTAGGAGGTCTGAATGAAATCTGGTGGAATTGAGCAGGCGAACCCTCCACGCTTTTTCTACGGCTGGGTAGTGGTGGCCGCAGCCTTCTGCGTGGCTCTGGTCGCATATGGGATCCAATACTCCTTCGGCATATTCATCGATCCTCTAAAAGATGATTTTGGCTGGAGTGGAACATTGGTAGGAGGAGCTGCTGCACTTTTCATGTTTTCGCGTGGCGCCCTGGCCATCCTCACCGGACGAATCACCGATAGGCACGGACCCAGAATAATAGTCGCCGTCGGTGGCCTTTTCCTGGGTCTGGGCCTCATATTGACCAGCCAAAGCAGCACTGCCTGGCAATTATATTTATTCTATGGTCTAATGGGAGGGTTCGGACTAAGTGTGGCCTACGCTCCTTTAATGGCAACAGTGTCAAGGTGGTTCGTGTCCAAGCGGGGTCTGGCAATAGGTATCGTTGCTGCCGGAATAGGGGCGGGCACAGCGGTCATGTCTCCGTTAGCCGCACATCTCGTCGCTACTTATGGGTGGCGCTTGTCCTATATTATCATCGGTCTCTTGGCCTTGATTATCATTATCCCTGGGGCATTTCTGCTAAGGCGTAGTCCCGAGGAGAAAGGGCTGCTGCCACTGGGTAAGGCTGAAGCGACAGCGGGTGACGAGGAGAATTCAAATATAGCAAAAAGAGAGGACAGCCTTACTTCAGAAAGCGCAGGATTCTCATTAAAAGAAGCAGCGCGTACCAGAGCATTCTGGCTATTGCTGGCGATAATTATCTTTTGGTCTATATGCGTCCAAATGACAATGACGTACATATATCCCCATGCAACCGATCCAACCGGCCTCGGCATACCCTGGGGAGTGGCTGCCAGCTTCATGTCTGTGATTGGCATTTCCAGCATTATCGGCCGGCTGGCCATGGGTGCCGTGTCTGACAGACTAGGGGGAAAGCGCACACTCGTTATCTGTCTGGTCCTCCAGGTCCTGGCGATGTTCTGGCTCCTCAGGGCGACAGATATATGGATGCTCTATCTGTTTGCCGCAGTCTTTGGGTTTGCTTATGGCGGTTGCGTCCCCCAGCTCCCGGTAATAGCCGGGGAAATCTTCAAGCTGAAGGCAATAGGCGAAATTGTTGGTTTTCAAATGTTAGGGGTAGCAATCGGTGGAGCTATTGGGCCAGTCCTCGGAGGATATGTGTTTGATGTAACACAGAGTTATTACTTTGCCTTCATGGTCAGCGGCATGTGCACCATCATTGCACTGATACTTCTCGCCTTTATCAGGGCACCAGGGAAGGTGAGATACTGAGGTAGCCCCTGCAATTTGGACAGCTTGCTAAGGTATGGTAGAATCCTTAACAACAGACTCATTAAATGTAGCAGAGCCAACTTTAAAATTGCCATTCTCTTGTCCTAGTAGTGGAGGCCATTAAGGCAAATAATCCCAAATGAGTGCCAGCGTAGCTCAGGGGTAGAGCAGCGGTTTCGTAAACCGCCGGTCGTCGGTTCGAATCCGACCGCTGGCTGGGGGTAATATGAGCAAATTTGTAGATAAATTGCAGAGTCTTTCCAAGTCTTCAACCACGCCCATAGGTTTTCATCCTTCTGTCTCTGCACTAAAAAGCCCAGCAATGTTGCTTATTGCAGGGCTGTCTGGGACGCAGGTCAAGGAAGCCAAAATCGTGGCTGATGTCAACGCTGATGCCGGGTTGATATTGGACGAGGGCCCAAGCCCCAGGATTGTTAAGCAAATGGTTGAAGCTATGGGCAATATCCCTTTGGGGGTATTTGTGAAGGGCGTGAGCGAAGAGAAAATAAATAAGCTTATGAGCCTGGGGGGCGACTTTATGGTCTTTGACATCAAGGCAGCTGCGGCAGTATTGCACAAAGAAGAGATAGGCAAATTTTTGATGATAGAGCCTTCATTAGACCAGGGTTTTGTTAGAGCCATCAATAGCCTCGAAGTAGATGGTGTGTTCATCAATGGTAGAGACGGAGACCCTTTTGTTGCTGTGGAGCACCTGCTTATTTGCCAAAGGTTCGTCGAGCTCTTAGAGAAGCCGGTCATTATGGCCTTGCCTTCTTTGGTCACAAAGGCTGAGCTAACCAGTTTATGGCAAGCTGGGGTAGATGGCATAGTTGCTCCCCCAGCGCAGTCGGTTGAGACACTGGCAGAGCTAAAGAAGATGATTGGCGGTCTGCCCGGAGGAGCCAGAGGTCGCCGCGCCAAAGCAGATGTGAAACTCCCTCAGTATGGTGGGGTTGTGGCTGAGGAGGAGGAGGAGGAACAAGAGGAAATTTAGCCTGAATCTGGTTTTGCCCGAAGTAAGTCATGGAGACAAGCCTGGGCCTATTTTTATTATCAGCAGCGGGAATTTCTCTTACTGGCGTTATGCTACCCGGACCAATGACTGCGGCTACCATAGCCAAGGGTTACAGTGACAAACACGCCGGTGCCTGGATTGCAGCAGGGCATGCTGTTATCGAGATACCGCTCATAGCTTTAATTTATTTTGGATTCGGTCATTTCATCAGCTCCCCCCAAGTGGGAAAGGGTATATATCTTGCCGGTGGCTTGATGCTGCTTTACCTGGGTTTCCGAATGTTTCGAGCTACTGATAAAGCGCCTGGTGCGGTAGGCGGTCTACCAGCCAGCGCTTTACTGACAGGCATTGTAATTACAGGAACTAACCCAGCTTTTTACATATGGTGGGCGACTGTGGGTGCAGCTCTGGTAACCGGTGCCGCCAAGTTCGGGCTTGCCGGTGTTATTTTGTTTACCACAGTGCATTTGCCCTGTGATTTTGCCTGGAGTGAATTTCTATCTGTGGGCACATTTAAGTCAAGGCGGTGGTGGACACAAAAGGTACAAAAAGTTGTGTTTAGCGTTTGTGCTCTGGTTCTGGCTGGCTTTGGTGTCTGGTTTTGTATTTCGGCGTTTCTATAAATTCAAGGGGCATTCTGGATTGCCTGCAAGTATTTCCCCTCAGTCTTTATAGCTGGGGCAATAATCATCTTCACTTTGTGCATTTCTTGAATGGTTCGAGCGCTGCATACTCCCATGCTAGTGCGTAGAGCGCCAATTAAGTTTTGAGTGCCGTCGGTGACGGAAGTAGGACCGAAGAGAATTTGCTTTAACGGGGCGGTAGTGCCAACTCTAACACGTGTCCCTCTAGGCAATGCTGGATGAGAATGAGACATGCCCCAGTGATAGCCTTTTCCTGGCGCTTCTTTCGCTTGAGCTAAAGGAGAGCCAATCATTACAGCATCAGCACCAGCGGCGAATGACTTGCATAAATCACCACCGGTGCGAATACCACCATCTGTTATCACTGCTACGTATTTACCACCTTCTTTGAGGTATGTTTCTCTAGCAGCGGCACAATGCAGAGTAGCAGTTACCTGGGGAACTCCGACGCCGATGACTTCCCGGGTGGTACAGGCAGCCCCGGGCCCAACTCCGACTAGGATGCCATCGACCCCTGTTCTCATTAGCTCTAATGCTGCGTTATAGCTGCAACAATTGCCTACTATAATAGGCAGGGACATTTGCTGGCATAGCTCAGGCAGGATAAGTCCCCGATAGCTCTTGGAGATGTGCCTGGCCGTGGTGACGGTAGATTGCACCACGAGTATATCCATCCCAGCATCCTTGGCTATGGGAGCCAAACGTTTGGTGTTGGCTGGAGTTGTAGATGCAGCACAGATGGCACCAGCCTGTTTTATTGCTCCAATGCATTGGCTAATGAGCTTTTCCTTGATAGGCGCAGAGTAAATTTTTTGAAGCAGTGAAGTAACCTCTTTTTCAGGAGTTTTGGCAATTTGGTTCAAGACCTCGTCGGGGTTTTCGTACCTTGTCTGTATACCTTCTAAATTAAGGACAGCTAGCCCGCCAAGCTTGTTAAATTTAATAGCAAAGGTGGGGTCAACAATAGCATCCATAGCTGAGGCTAGAATGGGGATGGACAAGGTGTAATTTTTTACGGTAAAGTCTATGTTAGTTTGGTCAGGATTAATGGTTACATCTCCGGGGACAAGCGCAACTTCATCAAATCCATAAGCGCGCTCCATCTCTTTGAATTTAAGGCGAGGCATTTTTCTTTACTTGATAAAAGTTGCCACAAACTATACAAGCACGGCGGTCTAAAGTCAAGGAAATTTGTAGATAAAATTATAGCTATTAGGTATAATTGTAGGTCATGCCTGTTCTTTATGTCATCGCTACTCCTATTGGCAATCTGGAAGATATTTCCCTGCGTGCCTTACGCCTTTTACAGGAGGTGAAACTTATTGCTGCTGAGGATACACGCA
>Ga0315552_1000028_pt1 | contig 86360 bp, 78 predicted proteins | sample SalMarSW160170MG_2_FD_203102 | JGI IMG/M metagenome (GOLD analysis project Ga0315552, IMG submission 203102) | Salt marsh sediment microbial communities from the Plum Island Ecosystem LTER, Massachusetts, United States - Salt Marsh Sediment SW1601-70 ...
ACCCGAATGGCGTTTGCTTAAGCAGATTAAAAAACCCACGGCATTTAGCCTTTCAAGGGCACATTTGTTGTTCTCTTTTATAAAATCTAAACCCTTGGAATTCGTCATTTTTTCATGCCCTAATCTGTAACATCACAGGACATACAAAAACGAAAATCAACCGAATCATTATTATAGGCTGTTGCAAGGCAAAGACGTGAACTCTCGGCATTATAATACACAAAAACTTTATTTTTTCACCCAGTTGCCGATAGAAAAGCCTCTATGTTTTTTGTCGAGACGTCGGGAGGCATACCCCCGCCGCAGGACAGGATAATCCGACTCTTGTCGCTTACTGATTCGAGTGCGGCTTTGACGCTGCTGTGCACATCTTCGGGTGTACCTAATGCAAGGATGTCGCGTGTGGGGATGTTTCCGAGCAAGGTAAGTCCCGATTTATCGGGATTCGTAAGCTCCTTCATTTGAACGAGGGTATGCTGGAAACTGAAATTGAAGAGGTTCACGCCGATTTGGGGAAGATATGGTGCGCATACCAGCCCGGGGGCGTCGTTGTGGAAGAATTTTACGGTAACGTCAAGCGACTGGAAAATGCGTTCCAAATATGGCAGCGCCGCTTCTTTGAAATCTTCCTCACCTAAGAAGCCTACAATGTCATCGAGGATGAATATGCCATCAATGGAGGCAAAGGTCTCGGCCTGAAGTTCAAGCCAGTCGATAATGAAATCCGATACAATCTCGAGCAACCTGCGTGTTTGGTCGGGATTAGTTCGGATGGCCATAAGGAATTCTGTGCTGCCGGCCAGGAATGAAGCCACGTTCAATGGTCCACGTGAGATTGCGAATTTGATGAAGTGCCCTGCCTGCTCGATTTTGCCCTGGTAATGTTTTAAGCGATTGAGGACGAACGGCAGCAGGCCGTCCGTTTTGGGGTTCGGCTTACTGAGCGAATGGATATCCTGAATATCAGTGATAATTTTATCCGCATAGGGTAGCTCGTTTTCCTGCCAGGAGCATTTCGAGCCGAAAGCGGACGGCTCCGTACACATCCCAAACTCGGCCCAGAATCCGGGCAAAAACATAATGTCCGGGAACTGTCTGACGGCCTTGAGGTTGGCCTCGAACCACATCTGTTCGCTGGAGAAATAATCGATGATAGACATCCGGGCCCAGCCCGGAAGCCAGGGACTGTCGATGACGAACCCTACCGGCACCGGCTCAAACAATTCGCCGTTTATAACAGCGAGCAGCTTGTCCCATTGCTCGTCCGTCATGCTGGGGCTGCCTGTCCTTTACCCTTGCGAATGAAGTGGACGACCAGGATAAGCCCGATGAAAACGACGATTACCGCGATGCTCCATCCGCCCAGTCTTGACCACAGGCTCCATATGCTGACCAATGTTGCTACGCCGGTGGCAATTACCATCAGGACGTTCCAGAGCACACGCCTGCCGCCTTGCGGCATGTAGTCACCGAGCATGGCCTTCTGGTTCATCAGCAGTAAGAAGGCGAGATATGCAATCGGCAGCAGTATGATGCAGAATACCGAGGTCGGCATGGCCAGCCATGGGGCCGGCCTGGTCCAGAAAATAGCCGACAGAGCACCGACCGCAACTATCAAAGAACCGATGCGTTGTGTCCAGCCTTTCAAAGGCCTATTGAGTAGCTCACAAAGACATAGCCCGTTGATTGTCATCAGCATTGTCGCTGCGCTGATGCCCATTCCCAATACGCCAAGGCCGAATACAAACTGTGCCAGAAAATCGCCCGTCAGCGGCTCCAGTGCGGCGGCCAGGTTAAGATTATCACGCTTAACCAGCATCGCGGACATCCTTTTGTCCGCCCAGGGTAGAGCATCGGACCGTTCCTGTACCTGTTCGGGCGTGAGTTTGGCGAATTCGTCCTCGCCAATTTGGAATTTCAGTCTGTTCGCAAGAAGTACTTTATAAGGACCGACGAGGTTTTTGGCCGGCTCGACCGTTATCGTACCGCCCGGTTCATCCGGCACAAAACCAGGGGCCGGCGTTGTGTGGAACCGTGATGCTGAAGCGATTATCACGAAGCCGGTCGCCAGGATAAACGGTATGAACAATCCCGTCGAAAGGTCGAATATCGCCAGACCCCGGAAGTCCTTGTCCCAGCCCTTCCGCAGCATTGAGTATGGCAACAGGAACGTCATATTGATACCTACCGCGGCGGCGGTGGCAGCGATCATTACGTCACGCTGCTGGGAGACAATGAGCTTTGTCCAGAACTGCTGGAATTGGGGGGCCAAAGCCTCGATATAAGGTTTGACCGTCGCCGCCGGCTCCCACAACATACGCAATCTCGGTATTAATCCATGGAGAATCTGACCCCAATCAATGGCGCCCTCAATGCTTAACTTGATGACGACACCCATGAAAGACAAAACAATCATGCTTACTATTGACTTTATGATGATTTCAAATATCTTGACACCGCGGCCTCCGGCACCGTAGAACATCGTCGCGGTAATGCAAATTGCAAGGATAAAGCCAACACAGATGATTCTGCCCCATGGGTCCGGGATTGCTCCGAGAATGTTCGGCGAGAGATTCTGCCGCAGCGCGGTGGTCCCGAGAACATATTGCGGCATAGACCAAACGAGATTGGCGGCCATTGATGCAAGCAGCCAGCTCCATCCGAGCACGGGGCTGACATGCTCATTGATCGCCTTGAGCGGACGTTCCCTGATGGAAAGCGTCACATAGGCAATCGCACCAAGCATAATGATGCCCAATATCATCGCCAGCGGCTGAAGCCACATCATACTGAAACCCACCAGCACACCAAGGTACAAACTCGATGAGAAAGATACCCCTCCGACGGTGATGCCGCTCTGGAGCCAACCCGGGCCTGATAACCTTAAATATGTTTTAACCATCGCGCCTGTGCCTTTCCGGCGGGCGGCTACTATCGATTGGCGGTCCTTTTCGATGCGCGGGTTCATGTGCATTACTTGTTGCTCCTGACTCTGTGGAGGGATTCCTTCTGTTTCATTTGGCGACATATTTTTTACTCTCCTGTATTAAAATTTCTACTGATGTTCTTAGACAGAATATACTCTTTTGTTTTTAAGACTGCTTCTGGGTCCGTTTCAAAGGGCAGACATCCCGTCCCAATACAAACTTTCTCTCTATTGTTGGCCAGTTCGAATACTCTGTCAACTTCCTTTTCGACTTCTCCGAAATTTTTTGCTGTCATTGGCCTCGGGTCCGTATTGATTCTGACCGTAACCTCGGGGTGCGACCGCATTTTGTCCATAAACTTTTGCTGGTCCGTCTTGGCCGGGCAGCATACATATCCTGTCCCCGTCTGGAGAATATAATCAAGAATCGGCAGTGTATCACCTCCTATTATGCAGGGAACAGGATGGCCTGCAATTGCCGATGTCTCTTCCATGACTTTTTTAAGAGGGCCCAGCTCAATGTCCCTGAAATTCTCCGGAGACATTAGCGGCGGAACCGCCCCGGATTCAAAAAAGGCAATATCCAATCCTTGCCGGACAATTTCTTTGCAGAACTCCACCTGTCCGGCAACGAGGTGATCCAGGGCATCCGCAACCAAATCCGGGCCGGTGTGAACCTCGCACAACAGGTTCTCGAATCCCATCAGATTTGTCGCTAATGAGAATGGACCGCTCAATGGTACTCTGACATCGGCCCCGGGACATTCATTGGCCACGCGCCCGGCGGCTTCTATAACCATCGGAATTCGACCGTCGGTTTTGGGATTAAACGGCCCCAGAGTTATTAGTTCTTTTGCCGTTGAATATGGATGTCTTGAAATAGCGGGAACACCGGTGCCGGAAGGCCTATCAACCATTGCACCGTACGCCTCGGCTTCCAGATTATAAATATCTATACCGACCACGACGGGACAATGGTTGTAGAGACGAAACGCCTTTATATGAGCTCTCGACAGAAGCTCAGCATCTCGTGAGACCTCCCAGGGATTTCTGCCAACCACTCTGGCAGCGTGTTCATATACCGATGGACTAAACTGCACGGGCGTTGATTCCTTTCCTGATTGATTTACGGTTTTATCCTGCGTTCAATTTCCCGGATAACTGCGGAGTTGTCCAAATCCCCATCGCCTGCTGCTATTGCTTTTTCCAGAACATCGAGGTGCACTTTTGAGAGAGGTAATTCCTGCTCAAGCTTTTCAGCGTATTTGAAGATAATCGAGACGTCCTTGTGGTGCTGCCGAAGTCTTGCCTGTGGTGAAAAATCGCCTTCCAGCATCTTTTTACCTTTGACGTCCATAACGGCTGAATAGGCAGGTGTCACTTTGAGCAGCTCAAGAAAGGCCCGCGGGTCGAGGCCTAATTTGCTTGCAAAAACAAGCCCCTCGGCCAGAGCGAGACGGTTCAGTCCAAGAATCAAATTGCCGGCGAGCTTGGCCTTAGAGCCGCTGCCCGATTCACCGACGTAAAATACCTTCTTGCCAAGCGCGTCGAAAATATCTTTGCACTCCTCGAACGGCTTCTTGTTGCCCCCCACCATAAAGATTATTTCTTTTTCTCTGACCTGTTGGCTGGAGCCGGAAAAAGGGGCGTCCAGGAAATAGATGCCTTGCTTGGCGAGGCGTTGTGCCAGCGCCGCCGTTTCTTCAGGGTCGCCGGTGGTCGTATCAATGATATATCTCGGGAGTGTCTTTGATTCCAGAATACCCTCAGAGCCTTCGACAACTTTCAGGACCACATCTGTATTCGGAAGAGAGAGAATCAAGCGCTCAGTTTGATCGGCTACCTGTGCGGGATTATCGACGGCTTTTCCACCCAACTGTTTTAGGTGCTCGCACTTTGTTGAATCGATATCGAAACCGACAAGCTTGAACTGCTCGGCAAGCAGACGCTCTGCTATCGCCGTACCGACAAGGCCAAGACCCACAAGTCCGATGTTAGTAGTCACTTTATTTTCCGTTCGTTTTATTTAAGTATCAACAGCATTACCAGCACGCAGGCCAGGCAAATTCCTAACGTTACCACAAAGCCCACCAAGGACTGGCGTGAGGGCTTAACGAGGAAAAGTCCACAGCCTGTGAGTAAACGCTTTTGTTGAGGGACGGCCTCGTCGAGAGGCAGAGAAAGTTTGTCCTCCCGGCCGATAGGGACATAAATCTTCGTGAAGAACTTCTCTATCGTCTCACGCCTCGGCGGCTTCGTTACAAGGCTGCCTATTACACCGGCGAGCACGCCAACCAGAATCGGCAGGCCAATCGTTATATCCCGGCTGCAATTGAGGCCATACCGGCTTACCAGAAATGTGCCCGAAGCAAGGATCGTACTGGAAAACATCCCCGTAGTATTCATTCGCCGCCAGAGGATACCCATCGCCGTGGAAATACCCACGAGACTGAGGATGTTGAAATAATCGAGGATTGCTTTTACGAGGTTGCTGCGCATCAGAATCGCTCCGCCGAGCGCCAAAAGGGCGATGACAACACCTGTTATCCGGGTTACATGCACTAACTGCTTCTCGTCGGCTTTTGGATTAAAGTAAACGCGATAAATATTTTGAGAAAAGAGCCCCGCAACGGTAACCTGAACCGCATCGCCGGAGGACATAGCCGCCGCCATAACGCAGGCCAGCATCACGCCCTGAAGTTCGGGTCTCAGTAACCCGCGGATTGCATCGCCAAAGGCGGCGTCCTTATTGATTTCCAAACCTGTATTGAGCAGGTACGCCAGCCAGCACAGTCCAAGCACGCACCAGCCTATCGTGCATACGCGCTTTAGGATGTTGCCGTACGTAAAGCCGACCCGCCCCTCCCATTCGGTCCGACCCGCCGCACATACGCTCATCAAATGAGGAAAAGCAAGCGCCGTCAGCGGGGCGTTGATAGAAAGTAAGAGCACAGTAAGCAAACTAAATTCTTTTGGGTCAAACAAGCTCATGAAATTACCACCTTTTGCTCCTAATGTCGCTCGCACCCCGGCCATGCCGTCCACGCGACCAAGTGCAACAGGAATGGCAATGAACGACAGGGCTATAATCATTAGGCCCTGAATCATATCAGTGCGGATTGCTGCTATTATCCCGCCCCAGTAGCTGTAGATTATGAAAACCGCCGTGGTGACAAACAGGATGCCGAAGAACCACATCTCGCTCTCCTGGACCAGGGCTTTGCCCATTACGCCCTGGACGGTGCGCGTAGTCGCAAGCAGCACCCCCGCTAAGAAAACAATCATTCCCACAGCCGCGACGATAATGTACAGTACACTGGCCGAGTTGCTGAAACGCTCCCGGAAGAAGTCAGCCATTGTCAGGCACCGCATCCGCCGAATTATCGGCGCGATAATCCAGTAGAAGGGCGTTCCGAACAGCCACATCCACGAGACCCAGATACCGGAAGCACCGCTTACAACGCCCTGGCTCATTACCCCGGCCACGTTGCCGGGATGAGTACCGGCGCCGAAGGCGTGCATCACCATCATTGGCCAGCCGAACTGGCGGTTGCCTAACAGGTAACCTTCCTGGTTGTGTATGCCCCGCTTGCTCCACCATCCCATAAGGAGCATTCCAGCAAAGTATAATGTAAGCACAATCCAGATTGCGTAGTGTAAACCGAGGAACTCCATATTTACTCCTTTGGTTGGCGATGTTTCCCAATTCAAGAGTCAAAATGTTTTAATGGGGACTTCGGTCCCTGTTTTTTCCGCCGAGACGTATGCACTGTAAATAGTCGAGATGGCATCGGCGGCCAGGTTACTGTTACTTTCCAACTTATCGCCGTAAGCGATGGTCCTGTAGAAGGCCTCGGTTTCCTGTGGGTAACCAGTGAACCAGTCCTCATCCGGCGACGGATTCGACCAGCCTTGTTTTGTGCCGGTCTTTTCCACTACATATATATCATCGAAATATCCATCCACCGGGTTGTAAGTTTTCATCGCCGTGTTCGGATTGATATTGCAGATAGTCCGGTGGTTGTTTGCTGAGACTTCGAGCCAATTATGTATGCCGCCTAAAACAATATCAGAGGCAAAGATGTCAGCGATAGTTCCGTCTTCAAAGACAACGTGCATCAAAGAAAAGTCATCGATATCGTGGTAGTCTGCGCGGATATGGCCTTTGTCCTCGAAGTTTTCCAGTCGGGTCAGAGCGGCCGTGCGGGCAGATATTGCTTTCGGGCGAATGGGTTTGCCGTTGCGGGCATTTCCTTCAACTCGTTTTAGATAAAGCGCCGCTGTCAGCGGGTGACATCCCTTGCCTATCATTACGCCGCCACCGGAGAACTTCCAATAGGCATAGGTCGCGGCGTGCGAGCCGGAGTGTGCCTCTTCGCCGTGAATCCAGAGAATCTGCGCACCGGTTTTTTCGATAATCTCCCGCTCCTTCTGAATCGAAGGTGCATAAATCCAGTTCTCGGCGTATAGTATCCGCGCTTTACTTTTCTTTTCCGCCTCGAGCATCCTTTCGGTACTCGCAATGGAATGGTCAAGCGCATCCTGTTTAGGGAAGGTATCACCGTTGAAATCCTCCGAGCCATCGCCGAAATAGCCGGTGAGTGGTTTTTCCACGATGGCGAACTTGTCCCACTCAAGGGCTGCAATCGCAATAGGCTCATGGGCCACCGGCGGAGTGCAGACGTGGATGACATCTACCTTGTCGAGCAGCTCCTCCAGGCTCTTATAAAACCGAATCCCTCGTTTCTTGGCGTATGCCGAGCCTTGCTCGGCGTTGATGTCAAAGACACCTTCGACCTGTAAGTTTGTGCCGTGCACTTTCCTCATACATTCAAAATGAAATTTTGCGGCAAAGCCCGAACCAACGATGCCTGTACAAACAGTCTTCTTATCCATCCAACGTCTCCTTTCTTGCTACTGATAGTTCGTGAACTGTCTCAGCAGTATTTCCGCAGTCCATTTTGCTGCCCGTGCAACTACTTCCGGGCAGTCGTGATTTATCTTCTTCTTAATGTCCTTACATAATACGCTTCCATATTCCTTTTCAAACTGTTTGTACACCTGCCGAATTAGGGTGTGAGATAACTTGGTGTTTCCAAATTTATTTGCGCCACAGAGCCAGCCGATGACCATACCTAAACCAGTGAATGCCCCGCAATTTTGTATGCCGGTAGGCGTCGCTCCGCCGTCCAGGCAACTGGCTGCCCTGAACAAGTCCTTGTCTCTGGGAACAAAGTCAATAGATTTCTGCAGCGCGGCAACAGTACATCGGCAGCATCCTCCATGCTCTTTTTCCAACTTATGACCCCTCTTATACGCTCTCTCAATTATTTCTTGTCCCTTATCGCCGATATCAAATTGGGTCTCTTCGTCCAACACCTTGAACTTAGGCCGATTTTTCTGCGCACCTTCAGCTTCTTGTGGCAGCAGAGCACCGAGTGTGCATATTCCCACCGTCTGGATAAGTCCACGTCTGCTGTAGCATAGTCTTTGAGCCGGGTGATTTTTGGTGCTTCGATTCGTTTTCATTCTATAGCTTTTCATAGTATCATCTCCTTTTTCTGTTTTCATATTTTTCGTATCCCGGTCAGTTATCATATTGGTGTTTGTGAATAGCATTCAATGACGAGGCGCCGCGAGAACTAATACGGCTGGGAGAAAATCTTTATACCGCCCAATCGGCCCCGGAATTGTCGGTCCTTGCCGTGATGCTGTATAAAGACCCGGCTCTTTGTAAATGTGCACCGGATTTGGCTCGGACGAATATGTTCCATCTCCGAAATCCCACCGACACCTGAGTTTGCTCGGTGTCGAGAATTTCACCTCAAGGGGTGCTATACCTTTAGTTGGATTGGCAGATGCTTTTACTTCGGGTCGCATTTTTTCGCCGGGGGCGTAAACGGATAGACGGAGTAGGTAGTTTGCCCTGTGCGGGGTAAAGCTAAATGTGCCGGGTTCGGCATTTTCCATTGGAGTAATAGTCATATTCCACGTGTCGATGCCGTCAACCTTGTACGGTCTCGGGCCCGAAAGCTCTAAGGCTATTGCTGTAGGCGTGGTAAAGTATATGAAATAAAGCTCCCCCGTCTTGGAAAGCAGATAGCTGCCGGAGGAAAGCTCACGAGGTTCCATCTGGTCAAATGGAGTCGGCTCCATTATCTTTTTCAGGAAAGCAATTCTGGGGGGGCTTTGTCCGTGCAGCACACCGCCTTTTGACCACCATAGAATCTCTTTTGGGTGTTTGTAAGTTTCGCCGTGCCCGACGTAACAGCCGGCGATGGTTCCCAGCCAGAATCTGTGGACCAGTTCTTGGGCGGCAATTTTGCCCCAGCCCTGCGGGATGTTCCCTTCGTATTTGCACTCGTCAAATACAATCGGTTTTTTGTATTTGTTCCTCCATTCTATGCCTCTGTCCAGGTCCGAGCTTTGGATGCTGGCGTGGGTTACCCAGGGCTTATTGTGGTCGTAGAAGCCACGGCAGTTATGGATGCCGCGAAGACGCTGGTATGGGTCGTACTTTTGGACGATTTGGAAGAAGCGGTCCCAGTCTGCCATAGTCTTTGACTTCATCAAATCATACTCGTTGGCGAATGACCACCAAACGTTTCGGTAGGCCGCCAGCCGAGCGACGATGTAACGCAGGTAGCGTTCGTCGGTCTCGGAGTCCATATTAGCGTAGCCCCAGCGGTCGTAAGGATGGAAAAGGATAAGGTCGGCCTCGATTCCCAGAGCGCACAAATCACCGACTCGCTTTTCAAAATGCCGGAAGAATTCGGGATTGAAACGGTTGTAATCCCAGTCTTTCAGTGGTCTTCCCTCGAACGGATAGAACTCTGGCTCGTTTTTGTTGTAGGCATAGCTTTTAGGGAAGACGCACATTCGTATCTTATTAAACGGTGCATCTTTGAGCGTGGCGAGCGTTTGTTCCTCCATCGCATTTCCCTGATGCGCCCAGGCGTAGCAGGTAGTGCCGATTTGAAAATAAGGCGTGCTGTCGGCGTAGGCAAAGTGCCAGGTCTTGTGCACGCGAACCGGGCCGTGATTGCCCGGCGATGGTTCTACGCAGGTGAATTTACCCGTTTTAGCGTTAAGCTCTCTGCGGTTACTCTTTGTTATATAGGTCCATTCGCCCAGTGCGTCCGGCATAAACCGAATCCGATAGACACCTCTGCCGTCGTAAAATCCTTCCGGCTTAAAAACTCGGCTGCGCTGCTTAAACTCAGCGCTCAATTTTACATCAGTAAATGGATTACCGCCTTCGGGACCGTTTAGCGCCAGTTCGAAGATCCCCCAGCGGGGGGAATTAGATTCTCCTTCTGCTGTTGCCGTGGTGGCAAGAAGTGCTAAAAATGTGAGAAACAGTAATTTAATCCGCCCAAGGGGGACTCGATTTAGGCGTATTTTCATATTATTTCTCCCTTCTGAACCTGCTGTTCGGCCCTTTTGCCCTCATTGCTTCGTTTGCGAAGAAAAACGGCAGGGGGCAGCGAAGCGTTGCCTACTGAACTGCCAAATCCCGCACTAATTGTCTCTGGGCGAAATATTTATGCAAGCTGTCAGTTTGGGGCACCACAGCCCACGCTCAGTTGGTGCGGGGCAAATCAAATGGCGAGATGTCATCACCGTGTTTGTCGCTGGCCGCTTTCAGGCGATTGCGAACCTCGGCAAATGTGTCAAAGACAATCTGCGGCGTATCGGAAACCTTTTCTTTGTAGATTTTCTCAACGCGGTCGAGTTTGGCGAGGTTCTTCAGTATGCTGATTGTAAACTGCCGCTCATAATCGGCCCGGGTGTATCGCGCATCGAGGTGCTCTCTGAACAGCTTTTCCAGGTCCTCATATTTCGGTATCAGGCCGGTCGGCGTCTTAGTGGCGTCAACATCTCCGTTTGCCCGAAGCTCGGCCCATAAAATCCAGATGAGTTTATCGGCCATACCGTTTAGGTATTTGCCGTCTCTGTCCTTAAGGAAGTAATTAACCGAAAAAATCAAAGGCGGATTCTCGACATCTTTTGCGAAACCCAGATTGTTCTGAATGTACTTCCCAAGCGGTATCGAGAGAAAATCGAGATTCGACATTAGATTGAAAGTTCTGACTCCCTCTTTGCCGAGCGTAGCAGCGGTAGTTTCGGATTCGAGGGAGGCACCTTTGATTATAATGCCCTCTGTCCAGTTGAAGGCCTGCTCAACAGGAACCCAGGTGTCACTGTCACGTCCGCCGTAAATAACACATCCAACCGGCACGCCATCAGGATCATCGAGAAGCGGGTCACGATTACTCAAATCCGGAATATTTAAGCAATAACGGGCGTTTTTATGCGAGGCGGTAATTTCCTTACCGTCGGCGTCGGTTTTGCCTTCGTGCCATTTACCCGAATGGTTAGTTCCTTCTGTCGGCAGCTCGGCACCCATACCGAGCCAGTGAGGCCTCTTCGCATCATCAATCAGGACGTTAGAGAAGATGACTTCACAAGGATCTGTAAGGGCCTTGTAAATAATGGGGTCATCTTTTGAGTTGACGTCGCGAATGATGCCGAAAATGCCTTTTTCAACATTCACACAGTGCATTCGGCCGTTCTTTTTGCGTAAGTAGGAAATGTCATCACCGATGATGGTTTGTCCCGGTAGCATCGAGGTTGAGGTCTTTCCGCAGGCCGATGGAAATGCGCCGGCAAAGTAAGTTACCCTGCCGTCCGGGCCATGGGCGCCGAGTACAAACATATGCTCGGCGAGCCAGCCTTCTTGGGAGGCCTTGTTGATGGCCAATCGCAAGGCCAGTTTTTTCAGGCCTATGGTGTTGCCGCCATACTGGGTATTGACGCTATAGACCAGGTTTTCTTCGAGGTCTATATAAATCCGGCGTTTATCAATATTCTTGCTCACAGCGTTTTCGAGCTCGCCCTCGGAATGGATGAATCTGAAAAACTCTGGCGAGGGGCCGAATTTCTTAAACTGCTCGTAGCCGGGCCGATAGAGAATAGTTTCGCTGTGTGCAACGTAGGGCGAATCTGTTATCTGAATGGAGGGGATAGAGAAATCTGAGTCGATTGGGCCCAGACAGAAAAAGCAGACCAGCATTTCCCGGCCGTTCATTGAGTCTTTCAGAAAAGAGCGGACTTCTTCAACGCCGGTTTTCTTCTCGATGGAATTGAGGCTTGCGCCAAGGTCGGGGCCGGGCGGCAATAAGTATTTTGTCCTTGCTTTATCACGGGCCTGGTCGTGGTATCCGTCAAAGTGGCAGGTATGGCCTGGGATGTCTAGTGGTATTTCCTCGCCATTTTTTATTGCCAGCTCGCGAATATAAGCTCTATCTTCCTCAGAATCAGTGCAGACAAAGACTGAGGCCGGTCCGGTAAGATCAATCGCATCGGCGACAAACTCATGCATCTTCGGATTGTCCAGAGCGATAAGTCTGTCGTAGTTTTCAGTTGTCAGCTTTTCTTTTAATAATTCGTTTATATTATGCATATATGCACATTACCTCCATAATCCGTAATTTATGTTCAAAAAAAACCGCGTGATTCTAACGAAAAGGCATGCCAACGTCAACTTGTTTTATAAAAAGTGTGATTTTTATATAATCTTGCCTTATTGTGTAGAGTACGCGTGTGTGCCGGCGCGTAAAAAAGGCTGAGCTCAAAGCCCAGCCTTGATTCGCCCGGTATATGTGGAGTTTTGAGGTCCTTATCAGTAAAATAATCTACGAATATTTGCAAAGTCGAGATGCAATGTCAGTCAAGCCATCCCATCAATACTAAGGTGCCTGCTGACGAAGGTTCAATACATCCCGCAGTTCCAGACGGGCTTTGTCCAGTGACATAATACTCAAAAGACCAACGTAATCCACGCGGTCACGGGCCGGAGGGTTATCTGCGGCGCCGGTGATTCTGTTGCGTCCGCTGATTGACACGAGATGGACTGACTGGGGTGCGTTTTGGTGTGCTGACAGGTTGGGTCTGCACTTTCGGCATTCTATTTATGTGAATATACTCAATCACAGGGTGACTTTTTGCCAGATCGGCCACCGTCTGCTTACGGATGGGTTCATCGGTATCAACATAGAGCGACTCCAGAGACAAAGGGCCTGTCAGAGACGCCAGGGCGGCATCCGTGATCCGCCCGCGGAGTGTCAGACTTCTGAGTTTCGGCAGGCCGTTTAGATGTGCCAAATCCTCGCCCGTACAGCCCGAAAGTCCGCTGACCCACAGGCGGTTCAGTTCAGGCAGCTCCCTGAGGTGACGTAAGAACGCTCCAGTCAGGGGGGAATCTGGTTGAATCATCAAACTCTCAAGTAAGGGCAGGTGTTCAAGGAATGCAAGGTCGCTGTCCTGCAATTGTAGCCCGGTCAGATTCATGTCCTTCATCTTTTTTAGTCCCGACAGGTCCAGCATCAGCTCGTCGGCCGGGTCTGTTTTAGCAGCATTCCCCCATGTGTTCACTTGCAGGAAGCGGAGATTCGGCAAACCGTTCAATTGGTTCAGTCCGCTTTTGCTTACACCTGCACCGCTCAAAACCGAAAAGCTAAAGGTCAGGCTTTCTAACTGTTTCAACTTGCCGATAGACGCCAGGCTTCGGTGGGTCAAATGCTTGTTCCCGACAAGCAGTTTTTTCAGACGACCCAGTGATTCGAGACAGGCCATCTCCTCATCAGAGACGAATCTTCCCGCAGCAGATCCGCAAAAGCTGAGTTCCTGTAAAGAGCTCAGGGTGCCCAGGTACGATGCAGCCACAGGATCATCGATCGAGCCATTAGGCGGCGACGGCAAAAAGACTCCCAGAGACTTGAGATTACGAAGGCCGCTGAGGGCCTTCATGTTTTCTACAGTCAACTCGACGGTCTTAACGAATTCCAGTTGGGGTAACGCCATGAGATATTGGGCGTCACTGATCTGCATGAATCCTAAGTCAATCTTGCGCAGGTACTTGAGTCGTCTAAGGTGGGCGATCCCTCCACTAGTGAACTTTGGGTTGGTCATGATGAAGTGAAGCTCTTCCAGATTCTTGAGCTTGCCTATGGAGGCAAGGCTGGCATCGGTGAGGGTATCGCAGGCACTGCCCCAGAGGGTCAGGCCCTTTAGCTGCGTCAGGCCCTCCAGGTATTTGATGTGCCGGTCGAAAAGTGGACTGCGACTTTGGTGGATACATAGACGCTCCAATCGGGGCAGCTTCGCCAGTTCGGCCAGGCCCGGGCCCCATATATTTCCATCCACTATATTCAGCCAGCGTAGATTGGACAGTTGGGCTATCTGCTTAAGGCCTGCGTCGGTCAGACCCGTATTGAGCTCCAGGTATTCCAGAGCAGGCAAATCCATTAGGACAGCCAGGCCCCGATTTGAGATAGATGCCTGCATGAGCTCCAAGGCCCTGAGTGAACGTAGCGACCTGAGGTGCTCAAGACCTTCATCAGTTATTCCAGTGCTGCTTAGGGTCAGTATCCGGAGACCCGTCAAATGGCTGATCGGCTCAAATATCCCTGGGTCTGCATCAGTCCTTAGGTACATCTCGGTGCTGACTGAGAGCCAAAACAAGTCATTCGGTTCAATTTCCGACAGCCCTGACAGATCATCCGGGTCTTTACGGGTCCGGTCAGCAACCGTAAGTTGGTGAGCCTGAGGATCTTGTGCACGCAGTTTTGCTGACTCCCGCGGACTAAGTGCCAGTCGAACCCACAGTTTAACGTTTCGGTCTTCGGGCACACGTACATCGCCCTGTGCGGCGCTAAGGTACTCCCATTCGCCCAACAGCCCCACATGTTCAGGGTCCCAACCCGGACCGGTTTCGGGCTCAAGGTAAAGATTGCCCATGCATTGCCCGGATGGAAAGGACAGAACCCTGGTTGCTGCCGGCGGCTGGTTGGGCGTCAACAAGGTAATTTCTTTAGCTCGCAAGCCCGCGACAAGTCCAAAGATAACGAGCATGATCGCCCCTGCTTCAATTCGCTTACGTATTATATTATTGGTGACTATCTTTATCTCCTTTCACTCCGGCGGTTCGCCGGTGCCCGCCGATTAGTACGAGATGGACTAACTCGAGTACGTTCCCGTTGTTCTCGGGATTGTCGGTTTGCCGGTTGTATTATCCGTTGCGGTTTTTCGATGTGAATATATGTGATCATGGGCATGACCTGTTTGAGGCGGGCGACTGTTTCGGGCCGAATCGGTTCATCGGTTTCCACCCTGAGTGACCATAAGGAAGGAAGGCCGGTCAGACGGCCCAGGGCGGCATCCGTGATCCGCCCGAGGAGTGTCAGGTCTCCGAGTTTCGTCAGTCCTCCAAGATCGCCCAGACGGTCACCAGTGGTGCAGGATATGCCTCTGATATCCAAATGCTTCAGTTCGGACAGGTTCCTCAGGCGCCACAGCCCCTCTTCTGTAAAGGCGCCGTCAAGGCTCAGCCATTCGAGATGATGTAGGACCGCTAAAGACGCCAGGTCGGCATCCTGCAGCGAAAGCCCGGACAGAGTCAGGGTATTTAGGTTCGTGAGCGCCGAGAAATCCAGCGTTACTCCATCGACCGGGCCTGTCACAACCGGGTACACTTTGACATCCAGGGTATGGAGGTTCGTCAAACCACTCAATTGTTTTAGTCCGCTCTTGGTTACACCTGCACCGCCAAAAACGCTAAAGTCCAATGACTCCAACTGATCCAGCTTGCTGATAGACGCCAGGCTTCGGTCGGTCAAATGTTTGCTCCCGCCGAGAAACAGTTTTTTCAGACGACCCAGTGATTCGAGATAGGCCACCTCCTCATCAGAGACGAATCTTCCCGCAGCAGATCCGCAAAAGCTGAGTTCCTCTAAAGAGCCCAGGGCGCCCAGGTACGATGCAGCCGCAGGATCATCGATTGAGCCATTAGGCAGCGACGGCAAAAAGACTCCTAGAGACTTGAGATTACGAAGGCCGCTGAGGGCCTTCATGTTTTCTACGGTCAACTCGACGGGCTTAACGAATTCCAGTTGGGGTAACGCCATGAGATATCGGGCGTCACTGATCCATGCAAATCCTAAGTCAAGCTTGCGCAGGTACTTGAGTCGTTTAAGGTGGGTGATCCCTCCACTAGTGAACTTTGGGTTGGTCGTGATGAAGTGAAGCTCTTCCAGATTCGTGAGCTTGCTGATAGATGCAAGGCTGGCGTCGGTAAGACGATCGCCAATTCCCCAGAGGGTCAGACTCTTGAGCTGCGTCAGGCCCTCCATGTATTTGATGTGCCGGTCGGAGATTAGACTTGGATTTTGAAAGGAACTACAGAGACATAGGCGCTCCAGCCGGGACAGATTGGCCAACTCCGCCAGGCCGGGGCCGTATATCTTTCCAGTCCGTATCCTCAGCCACCGCAGGTTGGTTAGTTGCCCGAGATGTTTGAGGCCCGCGTCCGTAGTTCCCGTATCGAGGTCCAGGTACTCCAACCCCGGCAGGTCTTTCAGTGCCGCCATGCCGGCGTTGCTGATCGAGAATTCGTTACTGAGTTCCAGGGCCCTGAGCGCACGCAGCGGCTTGAGGTAGTTCATCTGCTCGTTGGTTATTCCAGTCTGATACAGCATTAGAATTTGCAGACCCGTCAGATGGGAGATCGGCGCCAGCACACGCCGATCCGCATCGGCCCTTGCGAACATGGAAGAGACATTGAGCTTGTACAGGTCATTCGGGCCAAGTCCCGACAGTCCGGAGAGGTCGTCCGGGTCTGAGCTGAACCTGTTTCGCAGGGACATTCGTGACCCATACGGCAGTCGCGCAAAATCCTCCTGCCTAGGCTGTAGTAACGTGGTGAGATAGATGTTCCGCCCTGCGGGCACGGCCACATCGCCCCGGGCCAGGCCAACGAAATCCGAGTCGCCACCCATTCTCACACGCTTCGGGTCTAATCCCAGTGGCAAGGACAGATCACGGCCTAATTCGAGGTATGAACTCCCAAGGTTTGGATCCTCGACGGATAACCTCCCCATGCACTGATCCTGGGGAAAGTGCAGGACTCTGGTCGGGGCCGTATCAGCGCCACTGTCCGGCGAAGAGGCCGCATCAGCCCGCAATCCTGTGACCAGTCCCCACGTGACCAGTACTATCGCCCCCACGCTTACCTGCTTGCGTATCGGCATATCCTTCATAATCTTTGTTTTTTAAAAAGAGGTTTCACTTGAGTTCCGAAAGCTTCCAAAAACCTTCTACCTGGACCAAGAACAGCCAGACCAAAATACAACTATCGAGGAGCATACGACCAATCCAATAATAATTCTTCGCGTGGACATAATACGCTCTTTTTCTCACAACAATCAGTATGTAAATATCTCTACCGTTTGCTGGAACTGTTCAAAATCCAGCTCGCCCTTAGCGAAGTCGTCCACGTCTGATTTTTTCGCGCGGATAGTCAGAACCGTAGCCGAGGGAAGGCCCATTTCACCGTAACCGGCCATGCCGCCCATCATCTCGCCGTAGCCGGCCATCATGCCGCCGCCCATGCCGCCCATCATGCCACCGCCGTAGCCGCCCATACCACCGCCGTAGCCGCCCATACTGCCCATGCCACCCATCATGCCGCCCATGCCCATGGACATGCCACCGCCCATACCGCCCCCGTAAGCGCCCGCTTCCGCTTCGCCTCGTGAGGATCGTCTGTCTCTGGAGGTTCTGGACCTTGGGGCGGCGCTTCGATAGTAGTCTTCATAAAACTCACCGGGTTGCCGTCCATGTCCAATAACTGTGAGGATTATCCACTCATCCGGTGTCAGGTTTCGAATATTCGCCGCGTGTTGTAGCGTTTCAATAAGCTCTGTCTTTAGCTGGTCAATTTTCTCTGCGCTGTATCTTTCTTCGGAAACAAACTTGCCACCACCGAAACCTTTCGGCGAGAATATTTGCTGTCTTGCCCGCTGCCAAATTGGGTCGACGTCTTCGGTTTTTTTGGTTTCTTTTTCTTGCGATTTGGATGGAGGCGAGAATGAAAAATTTACTTCCATCAAAAAGAGGGCTCCGTAGCCCTGTAGATAGATAGCTTCTGTGGCACGGTTGTCCCGCCCAAAGAAATCACCAAAATCGGTGAACACCCCTTTAATCGTGCGGGGCTCCTTAAATCTTTCGTCAAAGATGTGTGACATAACTTGCAAATCCTGCGTTATAGCATCAAGGTCTTCTGCTTCAATGTCTTTGGCGGGGATAACGAGAATTTTTCGGCTGCTGATGTACCCTGTACTTCTTGCCTGCGTGGGGTACGGACTTGGCGCCGTTGGTGCAGGCAGAGTGGGTGCTGCAGGCGTGGGTTCTGGAGGCACAGGTACTGGAGGTGCGGGCGCTGGAGACACAGATACTGGAGGTGCAGGCTCTGGAGGGGGAGTTGCCGGGGTCTGCCGACGGTCTGTAGACTCCGCTGAGACTTCGGCTTGAGCCAAGACAAAATTTCCCATCGTCAGATTAAGAACGACGAGCACGATGATTGTTCTGGTTAAAGATTTCATTTTTTGTTCCTTTCATTTGATGGTTAATTGGTGAGTGGTTAATTTGTTAATTAGTTACTCACTACTGCTTAGTGCTTATCAGTTCATTCGTCTGGGCAGCTACGGCCAACAGACCATTTCTAAGCTGGATTTTTTCTTGTTCTATTTGCTCTAAGGCCGCGGCAACCTGTTGGCGTTCACGTATTCTTGCTGCCTCGATTAACCGAATGAGTTCCATCAGACGTTGATTTGTCAGGGTTCCGAAAGCGGCTAAAGTCTGTGCGGCAAACTCGGTCAGGTCGCGGCGAACCTGCTGATGAAGCTCTTCTTTGAGCTGAGCGCTATTGACCGCAAAGACCGACTGCCATTGTTTGTTGAGCTGCGCGATTAGGTCCTGTCGAATGGCTGGCTCCAGAGAAGCTTTCAGTGAGGTTTCCAGAGCGGCTTTAAGCTCTTCCACATCCAGCGGCTCAGGGGCGGAGAGTCGGCCGGTGGCGTATCCGACAGCAATTAGCAGAACCGCTGCAGCGGCGAACTTTGTTATTGGGCTTTTGAAAATATTTCGCCATATTCTCGTATTTGTGCCTTGTCGGCTTTTGTTTTCGTTTATCAAAGTCTCACGAGCTCGTTGTATGGCACGGTCGGTGGCTTTTGAGTTCGGCTCAATCTGTGAGAGGATTTTTAGCCGATGGTCGATTTGGTTTTCGTCATTTTTTGACATTATTCGTTTCCTTTACAAAAGATTGTGACTGGTTGTGTCCAAGTATATTCCGAAGGCGGTTTGAGGCCCTCGAGCACAAAGCCCGGACGTGATGGGATGTCTTGCCTAATTGTTCGGCAATATAATCGTAAGATTTCTGCTGGATATATCGCATTACAAAGGCCTCGCGCGGCACTTTTTTCAATTGACCGATTGCATTTAGTATTTCGTCCAGTTCTTCCGCCTGGACAAGTTTACCCAACGGTGAGCTGTCATTAGAAGCAGGTTCGCGTATCTGGTCTAACCTCAGAGGATTAAGCTTCCGGCTGCGCCGCCAGTCAAAAGCCAGATTTATTGCTGCTCTGCGAACGTAAGCCTGCCGGTTGGCGGCTTTATCGAAATGCCTCGAATTACTGAGTTTTATAAATAATTCCTGCATTAGCTCCTCGGCAATATCTTCGCGCAATGTCAGCCTGGTCAAAAGCGCATATAGATTCGCTCCGGACTTGTCCAACAGCTCTAAAAGTTCTTTCTGACGGTCTCGCAAAAAACCTCCTGATGTTGGCCTTCAAGACTTCACTATTATAGACGGTAAAGGGCATCTGTGCGCAACCTCATTTATGGATAATTTTTTCGTTTTTTTTGTTACCTATGTGCATAAAAAAGGCCGAGCTTTCAAGCCGGGCCAGTTTTTTACTGATGATATATACAAATCACTTTTTGACCTTGAATTCGTACTGATGGAATGTGACTTTGTCCAAATTCTTGGCTTGGCCTCTTAGGACGAAGCCGTCAGCGGTTTTAGCGTATTGGAAAGACTTGCCGGTGTACGGGTCACTGGCAACCCCTGCCGGCAATGACTTTGGTAATTTGCCGGTGGCTGCCTTAGTCAGATAGACGTCGACGGCTGTCCTAATGGCGTTCGATTTGGCTTCCAAACGCACGTGCTGAACGTAGATTCTCTGCCACGGGGGTGCACAGGCAACGGTCAAGGTAGCATCGGGGTTTTCGCCAAATTCCTTTGAGGGTTTCTCATCCAGCCACTGAAGCATGGAATACGCTTGCGGGTACGGCAAGTCGAAGGCCGAAATAACATCAGCCATATACTGATTCCAGTAGATTCTGTTCCTTTCAAAAAACTGTTCATCAGCAGCCGCAATTCTCTGAAGAATCTTCTCTTTGAAATCCCCCTCATCAAGACCGGAACGCACTACATTGCCAATTCTCTCTGGAGACATAGAGATGATTGCCGCTTCGCGTTTCCACCGAAGGGTTGGCTTTATCGAATACGGCTGCTTGTCGAACTCGGCGAGTTCGTCTCGCAGCCAGGTCAAGGTGTCTATGTCTGGTGGCATCTCCGATAGGAATCGGGTAATACAATTGTTGGTCGCGGCATTGATGGCGGTACCGACGAGGTAGCATATGAGTGGACGCTCATTGAGGTGACGCGCCATCCTGTATATACTGATGTAGCGATCCAGTGCTTTTTTGTAATCGCCTCTGTCAGCCTGCATTCTTGCCTCAGCAGCAAGCAGCGCGAATATATCTCTGGCCTTGTGATGAGGGGGCAGCAGTACTTCCGTACCCTGGGAGTAGTCCAATCCCCAGTCGCAACGGTCTATCCGGGTGGCATCGAGCACAATGTCTATTACTTTTCGATTCTTGGTCAAGTGTTCTTCTATTTTCCCATTCAATTTAATATTGCCTTTCCAGTAATCCCACAGCATGGGACCAATGTTGTCCGGGCGCTCATACAGCATGAAGGCCTTGTAATAAAGCACTGCCGCGTTATCAGGCGGATAGGCAAAGAGGAATGGGGCTGAAATAAGTATCACCAAAACAGCGAACACCATCTTTGTCATTTTACTGCTTCTAATTGTTTTCATAGTCTTGTCCTTTCTGTGCTATGACCATTGCCATTGAATTCTTCGAGTATCTGCTCGATTGATAAACTTCCCGGCGCCGGTCCAGTTGGCTTAAAAGCCTCCCTGCATTGATTTTCTACAGCTTCTATTCCTCCTCGCCGAAATGCACGTTCAAGCGACATCTCTGTCATCATTTCAATTGGGGATTTTATGACTTTTGAAACTGTAGTAGTATCCGCTTGCTCAGACGGGCCGTGGTGAGCAATAAAAAAGCTGATTGCCACGATTATGACAGCCGCTGCGGCGGTAAGCTTCATCATTCTGCTGAGGGTAATTATCCTGGCTGTGCTCGGCTTATGGTCTGCCGATTTAGCCCGGATAGTTTGCTCCATAGCTGCAAACGAGTCATTTAGAGTGCGCTTATCCATCTCGCGGCTGGTTGTCACATAAGGCTTTCTAACTTTTACGAATTCTTCTATATTCTCTTTGGGTCTCATTTTGTCACCACACTATTCAAAATTGAACGAAGCTTGTCCAAACCATATCGGTATCGGCTTTGGACTGTATTGATCGAAATACCAAGGGCTTTGGCTATTTCCCGAAATCGCATCTCGTGATGCAGATGCAGCACGATAACCTCACGCTGCTCGTATGGAAGCCGGGCCAGTAAATCTTGTAGCCCGTCGGATTCCTCCCGGCCTATTGCCTGTTCCATCGGCCCATCCGAATCAGAACCGGCCGCTTCCACAACGTCCGGCCCTGCATCCTTGGGCGACCTTAAACGGTTCCTGTCACGGGCACTATTGGCAACGCAGGTTGAAAGATAGCCTTTCAGGGTCCCGCTGAGATGGAAGGTTCCCACAGTTCCGGCAAACGACACAAATACGTCGTGCACAACATCTTCGGCGAGGCTTCTATCTCTTAACAGTGTTATAGCCAATCGCAGCAGGTCATCTTTGTACTTTTCATAGATCCGCCGCAGAGCATCTTTGCTACCGCGATTAAATTTCCAAACAAGTATCTTGTCTTCGACCATCAAATCCGCTTGTCCAATCAAAGAAACGGCCATTTCTCACTGATACAACGAATAACCCACCCATTTTAGTCTAATTTCCCCGAAATTTTGCAAAAAAAGCGCATAAAAAAAGCCAAGCTCTGCTTGTTGCTGGCAGGGCCCGGCCTTTTTGGTGACAATATAACAAATCACTTTTTGACCTTGAATTCGTACTCGTAGATTTCGTCTTTGTCTAAATCTTTGCTGCGGCAACGAAGCACAAAGCCGGTATCATTTTTTTCGTACTCAAAATCCTTGCCGCTAAACACATCTTTCGGCAGCCCCATGGGCAGAGCATCTGGAAGCCGTCCCGTCTTGGCCCTTGTCATGCAAATGTCAATCGCCGCTTTGATCGCATTGGCATGCGTCTCGGTACGCATCTTCAAAGTTAGTATCCTTGCCAGTGCCGGTATAAAAGCTCCTGCAGCCGCCGATGCCGGATCGTTCGGGTCAAAGTTGTTTGCCAACTGTTTCAACTTCGAATGAGCCTGTTCGTACCGCATGGGTGTGCTAAAGACAGTCAGTGCCGACTTAATATGCTCCGAGTATAACCGTCTGGCCTGCTCCAGGGTCTTCTTATTGGCCTTATTAATGATATCCGCCATCTTCTTCTCATCGGAATCGGCCAGAATACGGGCAAGCTTCTCGATGTTGTCCATTTGCATCAGGTCCGTTACAATCTCCAGTTCAATCTTAAGCGGCTTGGCGGGAGAAAGGGTATCGGCTGGAGACGTCACAAACTCATTCTTCAACCATCCCAGCAGCTCCTTATCGTTGACAGCTTGACCTATGATATCCTGCATGCACTTATACACCATTGCACGCACAGACAAAGACACAAGATACGAAACTAACGTATCGTCTCCGACGTGGTGGGCAAATATGCCCGTCATCAGACACCGCTCAAGGGCTCCTCTGTAATCACCATCCGATGCACGAATGCGTGCATCGGCGACAAGCACAAAAGTCAGGACCTTCATGTGTGCCATCTGCGGCATCAGGGCATCGAATCCCTGCGAGTACCGCACACCCCAGTTACATGCCGGCACCTGGGCCGCAGCCTCAGCGAATTGAATTGCCCCCTTACACTTGCTGATGTCTTCCCGCACTTTATCGTCCGGTGTAACCTCACCCCTTGCTACATCCCTAATACGATCCCGCGCCTCTTCGTTAAGCTCCACCAGTGTCAGAATACCCTGGTAGTATAACAAGGCCGCATTGTCCGGGTCGGGCGGATATGCCGGAACCGGTGAGGCAACCAATGCCATCACCAGACTGGCAAACACTGTCCCGACAAACAGACTGTTTCTTATTCTCTTCATAATTCTTTCCTTTCGATATTAAAATCCGTTTACGCCTTCAAGCAACTCCTGCATCGAAATACTTATTGACTGCAGTCCCGGCGCATCAAGAGTATCTCGAAACTGTCTATCCAACGCATCGAATCCCCCGCGTTGATATGCCATCCTCAGAGACATCAAAGACATCTTCTTTACGGTTGATTGGGCTATTATTCGAGGCTCTGCTGTTGGTCCGCTCGGTATATGCCTACCTCGACCAAGGAACAAGCTGGCCGCAATAATTATCAACGCAGCGGCGGCAAGTTTGGTGAGCGGGTTTCTGAAAATCATTCTCCAAATATTGGGCTGGTCAGTTCGAGCCAAATCTTTCGCTTTTGATTTCTCAAATGCCTGCAAAATATTGCTAAACACTCTTTTGTTGCTTTCCGAATCGATGACAATATTAACATTTTTGATACGCTTCTCTATGTCTTCTGTCGGTCTCACTTTTGCACCTCGCTATTCAGTATTGACCGCAGTCTGTCTAATCCGCATCGGTACCGACTTTGCGTCGTCTTGATTGGCACCTTCTGCAGCACACCTATTTCTCTGAATTTCATCTCACCATACAAACGTAAGGTTATTGCTTCCCGCTGCTCATACGGAATTTGAGCCATTGCGTTACTCAGTTGTCTTAGCTCTTCACCGTCCATTAACCGTTTGTCTGGTGTTTCTAAGTTTGATCTAACAGGGCTGTTCTCGTTCAACCGGTCGGCCTTGCGCCGGTGCGCCGCTATGTTTCTGTTCCGTGCACGATTGGCAACGCAGGTTGCCAGGTACCCCTTGAGACTTCCGGTAAGCTGAAACCGTCCGGCGGATTGCGCAAAGCCAATGAAAACGTCCTGCACAATGTCCTCTGCGTCACCGATATCATTCAAAAGAGCGGCCGCCAGCCTCAGCAAATCATCGCGGTATTTTTCGTAAATGCGTGACAAAGCATTTATGTTTCCACGATTGAATTTCCATACTAATAACTTGTCATCCAACATCAGCCGGCCGCCTGCTAAAGACAAGACAATCGATCGCCACCTATATAACAACCGAGGTACACATTTTACTCAAAGGAAAAACAGAATTTTGTGAAATTTTAGCGGCTTTGAGGCCCAAAAGGCATAAAAAAGGCCGAGCCAAAGAAGCTCGGCCTTTTTTCGCTGATGGTATAACGAATCATTTTTTGACCTTGAATTCGTACTCATAGATTTCGTTTTTAACTAAATCTTTGCCCCGGCAGCGAAGTACAAAGCCCTCTTTTGTTTTTTCGTATTTAAAATCCTTGCCGCTGAACAAGTCCTTGGGCATACCATCCGGCAGAGCATCGGGCAATCCGCCGGTTTTGGCCTTAATTATGTAAATATCAATGGCAGCCTTGATGGCATTAGAGATGGTCTTTCCCCTTATTCCAACCCTGTAAACTTCGGCAAGTTCAGGCACGAGGATAGCGGTAAGCGTTGCATCGGGATTTTCAACCGCGTCTTTTTCCGGCTTATCGCTTAGTTTCTTGAGTTCGGCATAGGCCTCTGGATGGGGCAGGTCGAGGGTGGCTCTAACATGGGCTATATGGTTCTCCCAGTAGACTCTGTTTGCTTCGAAAAAGGCCTCGTCTGCCGCACGAATACGGTCGCTCGCAATTTTTGCAATCGAAGAAGATGCGCCTTCGGCAAAAACCATGAGTGTTTTACCGGCTTCCTTGGTCATATATGTCGTTAGCAGTTCATCCCCATAATCGATGCAAGTTTTGAATGATAAAGGTATGTTTTCTATTTTAAGTAGTTGCTTTTTGAGCCAACTCAACGTTTCCAAATTTTCCGGAATTTCTGCAAGGATATCTTGAATGCATCTGTTTGACATATCATTGATTGCGTTGCCTACCAAATACATAAGCTGTGGACGGTCGCTTACATGTCGCGCAAATTTTTGAAGACTTAAACAGCGACCAAGCGCCAACCTATAATCGCCTTGGTTGGCAAGGATTTTGGCATCTGCCATAATCAGCCGGGCCAAATTCCTGAACGTGACAAGAGGTGGCATCACCATTGACATTCCTTTGGAGTAGTCCATGCCCCAATCACAATTTGGCACCTCAGCGGCAGTTATTGAAAAATCTATCGCACGTCGGTTTCTTTTGACGTATTTTTTGATCTTTCCATCAACCTCAATCTTGCCCCTTGATAAATCTGACAGCATTTTGTCCATTTCAGAGTCTGATTGATACCACTGACATGCTCGATAATAAAGTACCGCAGCGTTATCCGGCGGATAGGCAAAAATGGCTGGTGAGGGTATAAGCAGTGTCAAAGTGGCGATTAAAAACATTATTGATTTGTTATTCGTAACGTTTCTCATAATTTTGTCCCTTCTAAACTATGTACCATTAAATTCTGCAAGTAATTCCTGAAGTGATATTTCAGTCGGTTTAGCCCCCCTCATCTCGGAGGACTTTTCATATTGTTTCTCTACCGCTTCCATCCCCCCCTGGCGATAAGCAATGTTAAGTGACGCCACCGTCATCATTTCGACCGGGGATTTTGTGATTTTTGAAACTGTAGTAGTATCGGCTTGCTCAGACGAGTCTTGGTGAGCACTAAAAAAGCTGACTGCCACGATTATTACCGCTGCAGCGGCAAGTTTGGCTATTGGTCTTCTTAAGGTCATTCGCCATATATTGGGCTGACGGGCCGAAACCATTTTAGCTGCGCGTGAAAGGAGCGATTGAAATTCGTCAGGGTATTTTTGCTTCCATTTCTCAGGGTTGAACCGCGGCTTTTCCGTGTTGATAGTGCGGGAGATTAATTCATCCAGTCGTCTTTCGTTTCTTTGCTTGTTCATAACCGAATCTCTCCAAAACCGTTACGCCGTAAATAATCAGCCATTTTTTTCTTTGCCCTTCGCAACCTTCCGTTTATCGCCTGTTCGGAGATGCCTAACACCGCAGATATTTGCTCATAAGACATACCGTCATAGTACCGCAGAAAAATCAGCTCTCTTGCAGAGGCCGAAAGCTTGCTTATAGCTTTCCTGATAGCCTCGGTAGTATCATCGTCGCACCATTTGGCTTCTATCATCGAAAGGTCATCAGTCGGGCAGACACGTAGGCCTGCCCCTACGTTGCGGGCCATATCTTTTGCGATGTTTCTGCAAATAACAGCGAGCCAGCCGGCAAATCGACTCTCTTTCTTTAACTGCGGCAGCTTGAGGGCAGCCTTCGCAAATGCCTGCTGAGCTGCGTCTTCAGCTAAGTGCCTGTCGCCAAGTATTGAATGTGCAATTGCAACCATAGCCGGATAGTAGCGCCGACATAATACGGTAAAGCCCTCTGCGTCCCCGTTAACAGATGCCTTAACTAATGCTGTATCCGGCTTTTTCGCCACTAACTTTTTTTCTCCAGAATCCCGGATATTATTTCGCCGAATCGGCTTCCGTTAATACAGACTGATATTTACGCCTAAAATGGGCGCTGAAATTGCTGTTTTTGTAGGTTTTTTAATTATATCCGTTTTGGCACGGTAAAGGCATAAAAAGCTGGCCGGAGAAAGCACAGGGGAGGTTCACTCAAAAAGTACAAGAGATGCAGACTTACTGGGACAGATATTGCTTTGCGAAACGTTGTGCGGCTGAGTAGAGTAATTCCCGACTGTTTTTAAGCGCGTAATCGAGAGACATATTGTCATTTTTGCATGATATAGCGGTTGTGATTCCGATTTTTTGATATTCCTGCTGCGGTATATTGACCTGACCTGCGAGGACGGCCAGGCGGGTATGTGATTGAGAAGCCATTTTTAAGATTCCGGATACAACTTTTCCATAGAGTGATTGCCGGTCGAAAGAGCCTTCGCCGGTAATGACCCAGTCGGCGGATTCGAGCTCAGCGCGGAGGTTACTTCGTGCCATTACTGTTTCTATGCCGGATACGACAATGGCATTCATAAAAGCTATAGCTCCGGCGGCCAATCCGCCGGCTGCGCCTGCGCCAGGAACGTTGATGTCGCACTGGAGTTGTTTACTGACAAGCTCAGCTAAGTGAGCCAGACCCTTTTCCAGTTGCTCTACCATTTGGGGTGTTGCGCCTTTTTGAGGGGCGTAAACTTTAGCTGCGCCCTGCTCGCCACAAAGTGGATTGTCAACGTCACAGAGGACTTCCACCGGAACAATGTTGAAGTTTTCAGGTCTCACTATCTTTTTGATTTTCTCAAGTCCCGCGCCTCCGAGCGAGACAGGATTGTCCCGGTGGTCGAGGAACTTCCAGCCAAGCGCCGTAGCGGCGCCGAGGCCGCCATCTACGGTTGCGCTGCCGCCAACGGCCAAGAGAATTCTCTGAGCATCATATTTCAGAGCAGCTTTTACCAGTTGGCCTGTCCCGTAAGTGGTGGTTTTGAGCGGGTTCATCTGCTCTGGCGAAAGCAGTTCTAATCCACTGGCCGAGGCCATCTCAATTAGAGCCGTGCTGTCATCGTCGAACCAGGCAAATCCCGCTTCGACCTGCATGTCCGGCAGGGGACCCATTACCGTTTGCGGGACCCACCGGCCGTTGGCTGCTTTAATCATCGCCTTTGCAGTGCCTTCACCTCCATCGGCCATTGGTTTTATTACAAGCTGAACATTGGGTGTGGATTCTGAGATAGCCTGTGCAATAATTTCACAGGCCTCGTAAGCTGTGAGAGTCCCCTTGAACGAGTCCATTGCGATGACAATTTTCATAAAACCTCAATTCTATCAGGACGATTGAGACCACCCCCAAACAAGCCTTCGACGAACTCAGGCCATGGTTTGAGGGTGCCACCCTGTGGTTAATCAATTATGCAAACTCGAAAAAATCCCTAACGCAGTTCAATTTGTTTGTGTCTTTTCTTTAGAGAACAACCAAGCGGATAACCCATAACGTGATGGCTGCGGCACAACCTTCGACGAGTGTGCCGAGTGTTTGCAGTTTATAGCCCTGCTTGACGCTCATTTTGGAAAGGCCGGTAACTACCCAGAAATAGCTGTCATTTGCATGACTGACCACCATAGAGCCGGCGCCAATGGCTACCACAACCAGCGCTCTTGCTGTCGGCGTTTCGAGACCGAGTGTTCCGAGAAGCGGCGCCACAATGCCGGCTGTGGTGATGATAGCTACGGTCGATGAGCCCTGTGCCGTTTTGAGCGCCGCGGCGATGAAAAAGGGGAGCCAAATACTAAGGTTCGCACCTTTGCCGAGGTATTCGCCCACGGCTTCGGAGATTCCGGAGTTTTGCAGCACCTTGCCGAAGGCGCCGCCGCAGCCGGTAATAATAATGATAGTTGCCGCGGCAACGACCGCCTGGCCGACCCAGCCGGAAGCTGAGAGCATCTCAGTGGTAAGTTTTTTTGGCAACAGCAAAGAAAAGAAAACGCCCACCAGCAGCGCCACTACCGGCTGCCCGGCAAAGCTGATAAGCGCATATATTTTCTCTTGGCCGAATGGATGGGTTGGGAACTCACCGATTGACCTGGCCACAATCAAAACTATTGGCAGAAAGATAGGAACGACCGACTTAAGGGCCGAGGGTGCCTGGGCGGTGAGTTCTTGCGAATCCGGTTCCGGTGATTCCGAGGCGGGGCTTATGTAAACTTTAGCTGCAAACTTTATAGCAAACAGCCAGCCGGCTGCAAGGGCGATAATGCTTACCAGTGCTCCCCACAGGATTACCAGGCCCAGGTCGGCCTCCAGCAGGCCCGCCGCGGCGACAGGCCCGGGTGTCGGCGGGACCATTGTATGGGTGGCGTAGAGACCAAGGCTCAGCGCCGCTGCACTTGCCGCCAGGGATATTTTCACCTTGCGGGACAGCGCCTTGGCCAGCGGGCAAAGGATAACAAAAGCAGAATCGCAAAACACCGGGATGCTCACAATATACCCTATTATTCCCATAGCCAGAGGCACATTCTTACTGCCTACTAATTTGAGCGTGCTCTCGGCCAGTTTATACGCGCCGCCGGATTTTTCCAAAAAGGTACCGATGACCGCTCCTGCCAGGATTACGATGCCGATGTAGCCGATAGTGCCGCCGAAGCCCGCGTTTACCGATTCGACTATCTGCTCGAGCGACATTTTTCCGCACAAGATGCCATATCCAAAAGCGGCAATCAGCAGTGCAAGAAACGGGTGCAGTTTAAGCCTGGTGGTTGCAATAATGATGAAAACGACAGAGAGAAGAAGAAGGATTAACAGCCACATAGAGTTTGTCCTTTCGTTGATACCCAGCACCTATATGGTATCTACCCTGCTTAGTGCCGGGTGTCAATCTTTTTTCATTGAACCTTGGGATTTCAATTTTCAATGTTGGTTTATGTGTCTAATTTTTTGTAATAGTGCTGATAAAGTGATAGAATACCAGCCGTGCCAGAGCTACGTCTCAGCAGGTCGGCAAGAAATTGTCGGTTGATAGTAATGAATTATTCAGAAACCTTTGATAACTGATATGGGAGATTTTTATGGACAATAATTCTAACAACAAGACAGTCATGACCGGTAGAGAACGTGTGCTCAAGGCTCTCAATTATGAACCTGTTGACCGTGTTCCTGTGGATTTAGGCGGAACAGTAACCAGTGGGGCTCAGGTTAGTGTGGTCGCGAATCTGCGTCAGGCACTCGGTCTGGATAAGCCGGGTGAGCCGGTGAAGGTAGTTGACCCGTATCAGATGCTTGGGGAAGTTACGGCTGATTTGCGAGATATGTTGGGGATTGACACGGTGAACCTGCTGGGGCCAAAAAGTCACTTTGGCTTTGCGAATACGGACTGGAAACCATGGAGAACCTTCGATGGAACAGATGTGTTAGTGCCGGGCGGGTTCAATACGGAGCCGGAAGCCAATGGTGATATTTTGCAGTATCCCGAAGGTGATAAGTCGGTTCCGGCTTCAGGCCGAATGCCCAAAGGCGGGTTCTATTTCGACGCGATTATTCACCAGGAACCGATTGACGAGGCCAGGCTCGACCCGGCGGATAACCTTGAGGAGTTTGTGCTCATCCGTGACGAAGATTTGAAGATTTATGAGCAGCGGGCAAAAGAGCTTTACAACAATACGGACCTTGCAATTGCAGCGGGATTTCCGGGGACGGCCTTTGGGGATATAGCGCTGGTGCCGGCGGCTGGTTTGAAGCACCCAAAAGGAATTCGGGACATTGAAGAATGGTATATTAGCACGGTGACGCGAAGAGAATATATTAAAGAAGTTTTTGCGGGTCAGGTCGAGATTGCAATTAAAAATCTGGAGCGGATCTACCAGGCCATCGGCAACAAAGTGCACATCGTGTTTGTGGATGGAGCAGACCTGGCAGCACAGAATACGCTATTCTGCGGCTTGGATACCTACAGGGAGCTTTATTTGCCATTCAGCAGGAAGCTTAATGACTGGATTCATGTCCACACCGAATGGAAGACGATGAAACACTGCTGTGGGGGCTGTGAGCCATTGATAGAGGGATTCATCGAGGCCGGCTTTGATATTCTCAATCCGATTCAGACCTCGGCCAAGGGTATGGACCCACAACTTTTAGTTGATAAATACGGCGGCAGGATAATTTTCTGGGGCGGGGGTGTGGATACGCAGCAGGTGCTGCCGTTTGGTAAGCCTGAGCAGGTACGTCGGCAGGTTACAGAACGGGTGCGGATATTCAACGGGCCCCCGCAAGGCGAGAACGCAAAGAAAGGTTTTGTATTCAGCACTGTTCACAATATTCAGTGCAATACGCCGGTTGAAAACGTATTAGCGATGTTTGAGGCGTTGGGCAGAAATATAAAACAGTAAAAGCAAGAGAATCACGAGGAAAGTAATCTGAAATGCTTAGACGATGGTGGCTAAATCTTTTTATGATATTGTTATTTGTGTGCGGTGGCTGTCTCGGCGAAATGAAAACCAATACAAAAAGCACCAGAGGAAGACACATCATCAATTTAGATGGTACCTGGGAGATAGCTCAAGGTTCGATGGATTTAACGCCGAACAGTTTCCAGCATAAGGTACCGGTGCCGGGACTTGTCGATATGGCGAAGCCTTCTTTTGACGAAGTCGGGAAAAAGAGCGAAAAGCGTCAGGCATTCTGGTATCGGCGCACATTCACCGTCGGAGGACAGATTCCGGCTGTTGCGATTTTGAAAATCCACAAGGCAAAATACGGTACTAAAGTTTTTCTCAACGGTAAAGTTGTTGGCGAGCATCTGCCTTGCTTTACTCCGGCTCTGCTGGATGTGAAGAAATTTCTAAAAGGTTCAGGTAAGCAAAATGAATTGATTGTACGTGTGGGTACCGACCGTGAATGTTTGCCGGAGGGTATGCCGACAGGCTGGGATTTTGAAAAATATTTATACATCCCGGGCATTTATGATTCAGTGGAACTGATTCTCACCGGAACACCCTATATTTCCAGCATTCAGGTTGTCCCGCAACTTGGAGACAATTCGGTTCGCATCGAATCGCTGATCCAAACCCCGACTCTTGAAGGTGAGGTTGACATCATCTGTAGAATACGAGAGTACAAAAGTGGAAGGACTTTTATTTCCGAACGGACCAGAATGGGAAAAGTCGGGGACAACCAAGTATTTCCTTTCAGTACGGTTCTACCTATGCGTGACTGCAAACTCTGGTCGCCGGAGGAGCCGTTCCTGTATGAGGTGGAATTGGATATCGGCACAGATACTGTAAAGACTCGATTCGGAATGAGGTCATTTCGTTTTGATAAGAAAAGTGGACGGGCTATTCTGAATGGCAAGCCGTATTTTATGCGGGGGACTAATGTCTGCGCATATCGATTTTTTGAGGACGTCGAGCGGGGTGACAAGCCTTGGCGAAAAGAATGGGTACGCCGGCTTCATCGGAAATTCAAAAGTATGCACTGGAATTCGATTCGCTACTGTATCGGTTTTCCGCCGGAGATTTGGTACGAAATAGCTGATGAAGAGGGCTTTTTGATTCAGGATGAGTTTCCCATCTGGCTGCTCAGTAAAGCACCGGAAAATCCGAAAAGTGAAAAGATAATTCCGGAGTATACCGAGTGGATGTGTGAGCGATGGAACCATCCGTGCGTTGTTATCTGGGATGCACAGAATGAGAGCGTTACTGAGGAGACCGGTAAGGCGCTGAGGGCTGTGCGGCATTTGGATTTGTCCAATCGGCCTTGGGAGAACGGCTGGGCAAGGCCTCAGTCCGATGATGATTGTGTTGAGACCCATCCTTATTTATTTTCAAAATTGTGGAATGAGTATTGGGCGGATGACAATAAATTTGCCCTGTCGGATATGGTGAAGATTTCCGGCCGACCCTCAGTCAGAAAGGAACAGGAAAGCTATAATCTGCCCATTATTATTAATGAGTACGCCTGGTTATGGCTCAATCGTGACGGAAGCACTACCTGTCTGACTGGAAGTGTTTATGAAAAACTGCTTGGCCCCGACTCGACTGTAGCTGAGCGGCGTTTGCTTTATGCCCGTTATTTAGCTGCCCTTACGGAATTTTGGCGAGTCAAGCGTGAATGTGCCGGTGTGCTTCATTTCTGCGGACTGGGTTATTCGCGGGCAGGTGACAAGCCCCGGCCGGAAGGTGGGGCGACAAGCGACCATTTCATCGACCTGGAAAAACTCACTTTCGAGCCGAACTTCGAGCAGTATGTCCGTGATGCCTTTTCGCCGGTGGGGTTGATGATTGATTTCTGGGATGAGGAGCTTGCCGGCGGGACAGAGCGCCAGTTCAATGTCTTTGTGATAAATGACTTGCATCGTAAGTGGAAAGGGACCGTTCGTTTTCTCGTTATGCGTGGTGGTCAGATTGTCACCGAACAGTCGAAAGGTTGTGCTGTCAGTGGTCTTGGGCGAGAGATTTTGTCATTTGAGCAAAGGATTCCAGACAGAACAGGAGAATATCAGCTTGTCGCAGAATTGATTGGAGCAAATAGTGCGGTGGTTCGCAGTCTGCGAGACTTCGAGGTAGTGCCTGAAGGTAAAAAACAGTTTTGAATTTGTCAGTGTAACTTTGGAGGACTAAAAATGGACACAAACAAGAGCACACGTCGCGATTTTCCCGAAAGACACGGGGAGGGACCCCGCTTCGCGGGAACCCAAACAGACGTCCGGCGAACTCGCCGGAGTTTTCTTAAAGCAATGGGATTATGCGCATCAGGCTTTACTGTTGCAGGGTGCGCTACTGCTGTAAGACGAACAGCGTATAGAACACCTGGCGGCAAACCTAATATCCTCTGGATTACGTGCGAGGACATCAGTCCTTACTTAGGGTGCTATGGTGACAGTTACGCGAAGACGCCGAATCTGGACAAGTTGGCCAGGCATGGCGTGGTATATACGAAGGCATTTGCAACCGCTCCTGTATGTGCGCCGTCGCGTTCATGTTTGATAACAGGGGTGTATGCAACTTCTCTGGGGACCCAGCATCTGCGTTCTGAGGTAAAATTGCCGAGTCAAATCAAGTGTTTTCCGGAATATCTGCGTGCCGCCGGGTACTACTGCTCAAATAACTACAAAAAGGATTATAACTTTATCGATGTAAATGTCTGGGACGAGTCAAGTGAAACGGCCCATTGGCGCAAGCGTAAGCCGGGTCAGCCGTTTTTCAGCGTATTTAATTTCACCTCTACACACCAGGGGCAGATTAACGGTTCCGATGAGGAGTTCTTTGCCAAGTACACCTCGAAGCTCAAAGCCAACGAACGTCATGACGGCAAGAAAATTCCTCTACCGCCGTATTATCCCGCTACTCCGTTTGTGCGAAAAATCTGGGCACGTTACTACAACTTGATTACTTTTATGGACAAGCAGGTTGGTGATTTGCTCGGCCAGCTTGAAGTCGACGGTTTGGCTGATAATACGATAGTATTCTTTTTTTCAGACCACGGTATGGGTATTCCTCGATTCAAAAGAACACTTTATGATTCCGGCCTTAATGTCCCGTTAATCATTCGTTTTCCTGAACGTTATCAGCACCTTTCTCCGCTTGGGGCAGGCAGGAGAACCGACAGGTTAGTTAGTTTTGTAGATTTTGCACCGACTGTGTTGAGTTTAGCTGGATTGTCGATACCTGGTTATATGCAGGGGCGTGCGTTTCTTGGCGTCTGGGCGGGGCCGCCGCGAGAATACGTCTTTGGGGCAGCCAGCCGGGTTGATGAGGTTTATGAGATGTCGCGCTGTGTGCGGGATAAACGCTACAAGTATATTCGCAATTATATGCCGCATTTGCCGTATATACAGCCCAGCGAATATCCGGACAGGGCTGAGATTGTGAAGGAGCTGCGCAGAGCGGTCGCAGAGGAAAAGCTGTCGAATATACAAAAATTACACTGGGCGCCAACCAAGCCGATTGAGGAGCTTTATGATACATCGGCTGACCCGCATGAAGTAAACAATCTGGCAGATTCGGCTTCACTTAGGAGGATTCTTGGGAGACTGCGTAAAGTGCACCTTCAATGGATGGTCGAGACGAGAGATGTAGGGTTGTTGTCGGAAGCTGAAATGCATATTCGCGCCGAAGGTTCGACGCCTTATGAGATGGCGCGACAAATTAGTAAATATCCTCAACAGCGTATTCTCGCAGCGGCTGACTTGGTTGGGAGAGAACCAAATAATATTCCGAGGCTAATCGGATTGTTAAGTGATTCGGACAGTGCGGTCCGCTATTGGGCCGTCATAGCTCTAAGTGTCATCGGTTCCGGTGCGCCGCCTGTCATCAAAGCACTAACCGGGCGGCTGGAAGATTCGAGCCCAAACGTTCGGTTTGCAGCAGCCGGGGCACTGTGCAAACTGGGTCTTTGCGAAAATGCCTTGAGCGTGCTGGCTGAAGGCCTGGAAGATTGGCGGGAGGAAACGGTCCTGTATGCTGCTCGCGAGATACAGTTTATTGGGAATAAAGCACGCCCGATTGTTCAGCAGATAAAAGAGGCCCAGGGACGATGCAAAAATCCGGATGGGACATATAAAAATAATAATCACGCAACGTTTATCGACTGGGCCCTGAAATACGCTCTGGAGAATTGTGGAGAATAATTCAATCGAGTACGTTTATTCAGGAAGAGATTCTTCCCCTTCGGCTGCGCTCAGGGCTAAAGGCTTGATTCGCTCAGAATGACAATTATTAAACAGATTCCTCGGCTGCGCTCGGAATGACGAATTGGTTTATGTTATTAAATGAGTAATATTATGGATGGAACGCTTGCAGAAGAAAAAGGCAGCATTGTGTATGTGATGCTCGTATGTATGGTAGCTGCTTTAGGGGGGCTTTTGTTCGGGTATGATACAGGGGTAATTAATGGTGCGATAGGGCCTCTTAAAGCACACTTTAGCCTTGATGCGAACTGGGCAGGCTGGGCGACAGGTTGTGCGCTGGTCGGATGTGCCATCGGGGCGGGTATTGCAGGGGTGCTCAGTGACTGGCTTGGTCGGAAAAAGGTGCTTATTCTTTCTGCAATTTTGTTCTTAATCTCGGCGGTTGGAACCGCCCTTCCGAAAAATATTACCACTTTCATTATTTACCGGATAATCGGCGGTTTGGGCGTGGGGGCGGCGTCGATGTCCTCGCCGATGTATATCGCGGAGATATCGCCGGCGAGGATTCGCGGGCGAATGGTCTCGGTCAATCAGTTTGCGATAGTAAGCGGTTTTTTAGTGGTATATTTTGTGAATTATTTTATCGCCCTTCAGGGCGACCAGATGTGGAACCAGGAGTCCGGCTGGCGGTGGATGTTCGGCTCGGAGGCGCTGCCGGCTTTACTTTTGTTAGTGCTGCTGTTTTTTGTGCCGGAGAGTCCCCGCTGGCTGACCAAACAAGACCGCAGTGACGAGGCGCTGGAGACTCTTACCCGTGTTAATGGAGTTGAATATGCCAAAACCGAACTGTTGGAAATCAAGGATGCGCTGGCCCACGAGAGCGGGTCGCTGAAACAATTGTTTCAGCCGGGTATGAAGATTGTATTGGTCATCGGCATTGTTTTAGCTGTTTTGCAGCAGGTTACGGGTATCAACGTTTTTCTTTATTTTGGAACTGAAATTTTCAAGAAAATGGGGTCTGAAACCAACGCCGCTCTACTTCAAACGGTTGTGGTAGGTGTGGTAAACCTGAGCTTTACTATAATTGCCATCTGGACGGTTGACCGGCTGGGGCGAAAGCCATTAATGATGATTGGTTCGGTGGGGATGGGGCTTTCACTGTTAGGCATGGGCCTGGCAGCATACTGCCAAAAAACAGATTTGTGGGTTCTGTTATTCATCCTTGGTTATATCGCCTGCTTTGCCCTTTCTGTGGGGCCTATAACCTGGGTGATTCTGTCGGAGATATTCCCGACCCGGATTCGCGGGCGGGCAATGGCAATTGCCACGGTATGTCTGTGGGTGGCAAATTACCTTGTTTCCCAAACGTTTCCCATGATGGAGGAAAGTAACTGGCTGCTTGAGAAGTTTCATCACGCTTTCCCGTTTTGGCTGTACGGGATTTTCTGCGCTGTTCTGGTCACTTTTGTCTGGCGATCGGTGCCGGAGACCAAGGGCAAAACACTGGAAGAAATAGAGAAACACTGGATAGGTGCGGATTAAGAGTGCCCGCAGTCGCGTGACGCACAGTTTTCTTGCGTGCAGTGCAATTTGGGTTGTAAGAGGTTTATAGTCCTTTTGATTAATCGAAAAGACTATGAGCTTTTTTTCCGGCTTGATATGGATATCCGCCATAGGCGGACTTCTAACAGACGTATTGCAAATGTTTGCTGTTGTGATATTCTTAGCACAATTGAGTGTAAGATGGATTTTCTGGAAAGATTGAATATTCAAAGCCATACGATAACCATTGTGCCGCGATACGCTGAAACCGACAAAAGTGGGGTGGTTCACCACAGCGTCTATCCTGTTTGGTTTGAAATGGGGCGCACGGAACTTTTACGGGCTAATGGACTGGCATACAAAGACCTCGAAGAAGCGGGGGTGTTTTTTGTCGTAGCGGAGCTGCGTATAAAATATCGCCGGCCTGCAATATATGACGAGAAGCTGCAATTAGAAACGCATTGCTCAGCGGTTACGGCCAGTAAGGTTGAGCATAGCTATAAGCTTACGCGCTGCTATGATGGGGTAATCTTAGCAGAGGGTTCGAGCGTTCTAGCCTGCGTCAACGCCGAGGGCAAGGTTCGCCGAGTACCTGAATTTATGTATCCCAAAACCGGTTAGAAATTCTACGGAGTGATACTACACAAAAAGCGGAGATTTTTGTCCGAGCGAATTAGAAAAAACAACTCATTTGGCGGTTTTCAATTGACAATTGGCAATGGACAATTGACAATTCGTTTATGGCTTCAGAAAAAAAAGAAAACTGCGGTCTTTTTGGCATTTTTGGTGACGCCGAAGCTGTTCATAAAACCTACTTCGGCTTGCACAGTCTTCAACACCGCGGCCAGGAATCGGCAGGAATTGCTTCCAGTGACGGTGAAACAATCCATTGCTTTGCAGGTATGGGTATGGTCAGGAGGGTTTTCCGCTCCGGCAGAGATGTTTTAAAAAGATTGTCTAATCCGATAGCGATCGGCCATGTTCGGTATTCAACGACAGGTTCCAGCAGGGCTATAAATTGTCAGCCGCTTGTGGCCGAGTACTCCCGCGGGCAGGTGGCGGTGGCACATAACGGCAACCTTATAAACGCAACACTTCTGCGTGACGAATATGAGGCATACGGCAGTATATTTAATTCTACAAGTGATACTGAAATAATTACTCATTTGCTTGCCAAGCCGACCCACGTGAGCAATCCTGACCCTTTGGCGCATGTACTGAATCATCTTCAGGGAGCATATAGCCTGCTGTTTTTGTTTGCCGACCGCATTGAAGCGGCCCGGGACACTTACGGTATCAGGCCTTTGTGCATAGGCCAAACCAAAAAAGGCGCTTACGTAGTTGCCAGTGAGACGTGCGCCTTTGATGCCATCAACGCAGAGTTCATTCGTGAAGTTGAGCCCGGCGAAATCGTTCGATTGGATAAAAACGGTCTGCACAGCAGATTTTTCGTTACGCCGGGCACTGTTACACCGGCTCACTGTATCTTTGAGCACATCTACTTCGCCAAACAAAACAGCACCATTTTCGGTGAAAATGTGCACGAGTTCAGAAAGAATCTCGGAAGACAATTAGCGATAGAACACCCTGTCGATGCGGATGTGGTAATACCCGTGCCGGACTCGGGGACATCGGCGGCGATAGGATATGCAGAGCAGAGCAAAATACCTTTCGATATGGGACTGGTCAGGAGTCATTACATAGGCAGAACATTTATTTCGCCGGAGCAGAAATTAAGAGAATTAGAGGTAAAACTCAAATTAGCGGTAGTAAAAGAGGTTGTGGGTGGAAAGCGCATTGTGATAGTTGACGACTCAATCGTTCGCGGCACAACCACGAGGGGCAAGATCAGAACATTGCGCCAGGCCGGCGCTGAACAAATTCACATGCGAGTGAGCTGTCCGCCAATCAGGTTTCCCTGTTTTTACGGCATTGATTTTCCAACTAAAGAAGAGCTGCTGGCAAATAATCGCGATTTGGAACAAATCAAAGAATTCCTTGAAGTTGACAGCGTCGGTTATATGTCGCTGGGAGGGATGCTTCAGTGCGCAACATTACCGGAAGACCACTACTGTACCGCGTGCTGGAGCGGGAAATATAAAATACCGGTGGATATCGCGGTCAACAAATTTGCTCATGAGCACTATCAACTGCAAATGTTTGAGGACGAACAATAACCGCCATTCAACGACGGGCGTATTTTCTTTAAAATTCTATTATAATTATATAATTATACTTGACAAAATGAGTATTGCAGATGATAATATAATTACATCCCTGATGGGAGAACCATCAGGCCCCCGGACACGGAAACATGTCCGGGCTTTTCTTTTGCGCACTCCGGATTAATCCAGATGAGCCGATATTGCTTTTACATAGATGGATTTAACGTATATTACTCGTTAAATACAAGGCGATTTCAAAAGTATAAATGGCTTGATTATCGAAAAGTAGCTGAAGGCGTAGTAAAGTCAGGAGATAAAATTGCAGGGATTTTTTATTTTACTACCCTAGTAGAATGGAAACCAGATTCTGTAGTCCGTCACAAACAGTACATCAAAGCCCTTCGCTCAGTGGGAGTTGATACCGTATTCGGTCGTTTTATGCAAAAGAAAGTACGATGTCATGTGTGCGGCAGATATTACAAGACACGAGAAGAAAAACAAACAGATGTTAATATCGCGCTGCATATTGTTTGTGATGGGATAAATGACCTTTATGACCGGGCGGTAATCGTTTCCGGTGATACCGACCTAATTCCTGCAATTGAGGCAGTTCACAAAGTTGCACCCGACAAAGAAATCGGAGTGATGTTTCCACTGCGCCGTTACAATAATTCTTTGGAAAAAGCTGCAGATTTTGCAATTACTATGCGAGAGAAAATGCTGAACCGTTGCCAATTTTCTGATAAAATGAAAATAGGAAGTACGACAATTGAGAGGCCTGCTTCCTGGCGTTGACAATATTAGCCATAAAAAACATAGTGTTTTTTGCTGTAGGTTGGTGATAACAATCTTTGAGTTTGATTTTGGATTTTTCAATAGATGAGCAAATACGTAACTTATGAGCAATCCGGCGTTAGTATTGACGCCGGGGAGGAGATGGTTCGGCAAATCCAATCGGCGGTCGCCAGCACATTCGGGCCGCGGGTTATTCAATTGCATAATGCCTTCGCGGGGATGTTTCGGCTCGACTATGACGAAAGACTGTTCAAAAGAAATTACAAGAATCCTGTCCTTGTGGCCTGCACAGACGGCGTAGGCAGCAAGGTCCAGTTAGCCGGCAAAATAAAGAAGTTCGATACCGTAGGCATCGACTTGGTTGCGATGAACGTTAATGATATGCTCGTGCAGGGCGCCGAGCCTTTGTTTTTTCTCGATTATCTGGCGGTTCACAAGCTGGAACCGAAAATAGTAGCCGAGCTTGTAAAAAGTATTGCGGCTGGCTGCCGAGAAGCCAACTGCGCCCTAATCGGTGGGGAGACCGCTGAAATGCCGGATACCTATTCGGCGGGCGATTTCGATATGGCCGGGTTTGCCGTTGGGATTGTCGAGCGGAAAAAAATAATTACAGGCGAACAAATAAGAAAAGGTGATGTGATTCTGGGTCTTGCTTCAAACGGACTGCACAGTAACGGCTATACGCTGGTTCGCAATATCTGTTTCAAAAAAGCTAAGCTCAAAATGACCGATTGTCTCGGTGAGCTCGATAGTGCTGTGCTGGGTGTTGTGCTGCTGGAGCCGACGCGAATTTATGTTCGCTCGATAATAAAATTGCTGTTGCAATATAAGGTCAAACGAGTCGTGCACGGAATGGCACATATTACCGGTGGGGGTCTGTTGGGAAATATTCCGCGAGTGCTGCCAAAAGACTGCAATGCGACTATAAAAAAATCGAGCTGGCCGAAACATAAGATATTTACGTTTTTGCAGAAGACAGGACCGGTCGAAGAAGAGGAAATGTTCAAAGTCTTTAATATGGGGATAGGGTTTGTGCTGATAGTGGCTGAAGACTTCGCTAATTCAATAGCTAAAAAATTGACAAGGTTCGGCGAGCGGGTCTATAAGATAGGCAGAATCACTACCGGCACGGGCAAAGTGGTCCTGAAATAAGTCGTCGTTCATGATCCGGTCCATGAGTCACGTGTCACAAAGCAGGAAATGCGAAATAAGAAATATGCCAAGTTTGCCGTAGCAGCGATGATGTATGCTGCCTTTGCCGGGTATCTGTATCAGCCGTATTTCAAAAACTTCGTCAGATGGCAATACCTTTTGGTTGTGAATGCTCCTGTTGCTTCTCTGGGTTGTTACGTGCTCAGCAGGCGGTGGGTGGCTGGATTTGGTGAATCGTTTTTTGCAGGGGCTATTTACGGCTTTGGACCATTTACGCTTGGATTAGTAAAATTTCACCCTACCGCGGGTCTTTTAGTGGCGGCTATACCGTGGCTGTTTTGCCTTGCTGCGTTTGGTCCCAAAACCAAATGGCGATGGTTAAGGATTCCACTTGCGGTTTTTCCGTTTCTGGCAATAGTGCTTTTCTTTCTTGTATCTGCTCACTACCGGTTGTTCCCGGTTTCAACACAGGCCAGATTGCATCTTGCTGATTTGTTCGGCTTGTTAGCTCCGCTTATTACTGCTCAGCAAAACACAACTCTAATCGGCTTTTATCACATTCCAGTGGCGGCGTTGATTGTGGGTTTTTCTATGTTGCTGGTTGCTCGGCGGTTTGGTGTAATAGTAATTTTTGCTATCGGGACGACTTTGGCCTTTTGCGAATCTTTCTTTGAGGTCAGCCCGATTATCTGGTTCACCATACCTATGTTGTGCTGTTCGGTGCTTGTTGGCGAAGGCATGCAGGGACTCGCCTCGGCCGGATTTGCCGACCGCGGATGGGTCCTGGCTGCCGTGGCGATTATGTGCACTCTTGCTATTGTTACATTACTGCTGGCAACAAAATATTTTCAGACATTTTTAGGAATGGGGGCAGGATACGCAAAACTCTTTACCGAAGCCGGGAAAATGTATGTGCTTGGCGCAATTGTGGCTGCGATTATTTTCTTTATGATACGTGCGAGATTGCGAATGCGGCAGCTGCGACAGGTCGTCCTTTATGCGGCAATGACAGTGGATATATTTCTCGGCGCAAGGTTTATTGTAGATAAGATTCTTTGAATCTATGCTTGATACTCGGATTACGAGAAAGTTTCCCGCTGGATTTGTCCGAGGTAGAATCGGCCATCGTTGCGCATAAAATTAATGATGGCGTCAAACTGCCGGTCTATGAAGTGGGTGTCGTTGCTGATTATTGATATACCGATGACAGCACTGGTCTTGCTGTCCTGATGGTCAACTTCGGAAATTGAAATATTGAACCTGCTCTTCAATCGTCCAATCAGGCTCTTGACGATGCTTCTTTTCCCTTTGAGTGAAGCTATCCCTTGCATAGATAAATGAGCTGTTAGTACACCAACAATCATACTCGATGCTCGTTTCAAGCCCTGATAGATAGCTTTTGGATTTTTTCCAGCAGCCGTTTTGTGGCTAAGATACCATCGTTTTCGCTGAGTCTTTCGCCTTCGTACTCGATGCCGACAAAGCCGTGATAACCGGCATCAAGGACAATCTTCATCATTCGGTAGTAATCAATCTTTGTCTCATCGCCGGTGTCGTTGAAGTCATAGCTCTTTGCGCTGACCGCCTTTGCGTAGGGCATCATCATTTTAACGGAGTTGTAATTATCGGCTTCCGGCGGAAAATTGCCGAAGTCGGGCAGAGTCCCGCAATTAGGCAAGCTGACCTTTTTGATAACTCCGGTAAGCCACTGGCTGTTGGACGATAGACCGCCGTGGTTTTCTACAATTACGTTGAGCTTGTATTCAATGGCCTTTTCGCTTAGACGCTGCAGGCCGTCGGCGGCCAATTTAAGCTGTTCGTCGTATGAGCCCCTGGAACTGGCGTTGACACGTATCGAGTGACAGCCGAGGTACTTGGCCGCTTCGAGCCACCTGTAGTGGTTCTCGACCGCCTGGGTACGTCGCTGCGGGTCGGGGTCTCCGAGGTTGCCTTCGCCGTCGCACATAATCAATACGGACTTGACGCCGTTGTCTTTTGCGCGTTTCTTCATCTCAGCCAGATACTTTGTGTCCCTGGCCTTGTCCTTAAAGAACTGATTGACGTACTCAACTGCCTCGATGCCGAATTGGTGAGCCTCGCCGGCGAAATCGAGATTGTCCATTTTCGGCTGTTGTTGACCGCGAAGCCTTCTGTGCCACGACCACTGTGCAAGGGAAATCTTGAACGGCTCCTTTGAACCTTCCAACATCGTATCGAAACTTGTGCAGCCGTGCAGGCAGAGACCGCCGGCGGTACCGGCACTTAATCCAAGAAATGTCCTTCGTTTCATAATGTCCTCTCTTTCAAGAACTCGGTTCTCAATACGAACGCAAAATACCAGAATCACTTACCAGCGTCAAGGACTCTCTGCTCGATTTGAATTTCGCTGATTTTTAACCGGAATTTGGGTAAGACCACTGCATCTACTTTTTGATATCGGCCATCACGTCCGGCAGAATCTTACCTATTCCCACCGGCTCGGAAGTTTTTCGTTTCTTATCTGCACCCGAACCTCTCGGTTCAGAGTGTTCATCGGGAATAATAACCTTTAGCCCTGAATTAGATGATGGGGAAGAATCTCTAAAAATCACTTGATATGTCATTACGCATTGGTTTTCATTTCCGCTACGATTTGACGGGTTTGGGGTGATTGGTTTTGGTGGGCCTGTTTGAAGGCGGGGGCGGATGAGGCGTTGTGCTTTTTATAAAGTTCGTTGCCGGTGATAATTTCCTGCAGGGCTTTCGATTTTGTCCTTGCTTGTCTTAAGAATCCAACCGCTCTTGTTCCATAAACTCCACCAAGCAACGCACAAATCCCAATACCCAACTCCAGTATAGAGTCGGCAACTTCCCAGGCATCAGGCCGTTCGGCCCCTTGCTGCAAAGCTTTATGAGCAAGCTGCCAATTCGATTCGGCAAGGACATCTTCGGCGGTCTCAGCCTGCGGCAATTCTTTGGGTAAACCATAATAGGAACTGAATGCTCGACTTTGTACTTCACTTAGCTGTGTTAACGACTGTAATTTTTCTGAGGTATTTTCCACTTTTGCAGTTTCGGCCGCCATTATTGCTGTGCGGTTGTGCAGCCAGGCGTTCTGCTTTTGTGCCTCAGTTGGTGCAAAACGCAGACTATCGCAGCCTGCCGATAAGCAACACAGAAGAGTAAGTATCATCAAAATCCTTTTCATAATGTCCCACCTTTTCTGTAATATTAAAAAGAATCGCCAACTAAATCTGAATTAGCTTTGGATATTTCTTTCTCAATCGTTCGCAGTCGGTATTCGTATGAAATGCTTTTACTCCAAAGCGATTCGAGCTTTTGCTCAAAATTCTTCTGGCATTGCAGCAGCATATTCACGTCACGTTGTAATATATCAAGCTGTCTTTGCAAATTGACCCAACTGCCCACAATCAGAGAGGCCAAAAGTACCAACTGAACCAGCACAGAAACATTTATCTGCCGATTAAACTGCCACGATTTGGAATTTACTTCAGTCACCAAGCACCTCGTTTGTCGATGAGCATCCGGCATTGATTTACGGTTTAACGTGGAATACGTTTTTATCACCTACTCTGGACATTACCGCATAAGTCCCCGCCGATAGGGTTCCCTCTTGCTGGAACGATTCAGCTAAGTTGACCGCCTGAGTCTGCCCGCCTATTTCAACAGGTATCGAGCCGGCATCGCCTATAACTACTGCGATGACATTATAGATGTTGTACGACGAATTACTTTTGACCTTGACGGCCCATGCAGCCGTTCTGGCCCCGGGTGAAGTGACAACGGATACTTCCTGTGTCTGCTCGGAGCCTTTACGAGCAAGTCTTTCCAGTATCTGTTGGCTATCTGCAATATTTGCTCCACTGCCCATAACTCTCAACCCCTTTGTCGAACGATTTTCAAATTCGTACACTGTTTTTCAAAATCCATCTGCACCCGCTCTACCCAGCTTTTACTTCGGTTATCACTCCTGCAGGCCAGCAGGTCCCTGCTCTCAGGACTTGTACTGACTTTGTCACCGACCCTGTAATCAAATGCTAAAAATGGCGTCTGTATATCGACGGTCTCGATGGTCTCGGACGAAATCGTTGCTCTGTGCCGGACAAACTCATACAAAGCATCAGTATCATCGACCTCGTTCGCAGTGCCGAGTGTCTCATCGCAGGGGCCCGCGAAGATGCTCTGAACCGAAACCTTGCGATACTTGAACTGGCGGGGCAGTGTAATAATATGCTCAACCACAGGAACTGTTGAATTGACAGGCCCATCGGAAACTATACAAGTTAATCTCTCATCACTGATTACCGAGGCAGTTATTCTGAATTTCAACACTCCTTTCAGCGCCGCCACCCAGGTATCAACATCGAGCTGGTCACTGCTGAGCCACAGTCCGCACTCATCGAGCAGAATATTAAAAGCATGAAGGTACTGCCACCAGTGCAAGCCATCATCGAACGATACCTGCAGGAAATAACCTAATGACTTTCCCTGTTTGTCGGTGGTCAAAGTAGGCCAAAAGCGCCTGCGGTGACGAGCGAAATCACTGCTGCCAAAAATTTTGGAAAAGTCAAACGCATCACCTTGATTGTAAGGAGCGCCACTGTAGTCACCTGCCTCGTTGAGACACCATTTGCGATATACATCTTTTACCTGATAGAAATCAGGATTGGTCGAAGGCGAGAATTTATCATAGTTGATATCCTCAAGGCTGCCATCCCAAGACTTCACCAACTCAAAGGTCGCTTCTATAATTTTGAAGTCGCCTTGACCAATATACTTGTGTGTTATTGGCCAAAAATTTTTCTTGCTGTGCAAAGCTGCGATACTTGTCTTTGATATGCTGAACTGCTCACCGGTTTGCTGGCAATTCACCTCAACGGCCCTGCCTGCGCCATCCTTATAGAACACAATTGCCTGGCTTGGCCCGGTCTGCACAAGCCGAGGGACAAACTTGAACCTCAAGCCGATCCTCTCACAGCATCGGTACAGGGCCTTTATCAGATTTAATCCTGTGACATCAAGGTCGCGAACTACTTGGTTCTCGGTCAACACCCTCAGTTGACCTATGCTCGGCATTTGTAGTTGACTGGCCGTCAAATATTCACAAAGCAGATAATCAATTACTTCTGCATAGCTCCAGAGTTTGCCTTGCGATGGTTCAGCGCAAAAGCTTGTGTAGCTCTTGCCATTAACTTTTATCGGTTCTGGATTGGCATTGGCCTTACCATCCGGATTAAATGTTGTATCAAGACCAGCCAAAAACAAACTGGAGTTACTTGCCTTTGCCAGACGCTGGCCATAAACTGTAATCCGCTTTAAATTTGCGCTGGAATCTCTCGCTACTACTTCGGCCTTTTCACCGTCGTGCGCCAACTTTGTATCGATGCTTTCTATTTGACCGCAAAAGATTGGGAGACTAAAAGCTGCTGTACCCGGCGGGACACCGTTAAAATATTGCCGGATGCAAACAGTCTTTCCCATAGCAAATAAGGTCTCGATCTCTTCGGCAGCTATCAAGCCAGAATCTGGGTACGCAGCAGGATTATAAGCCAATCTAACCCAGCTAAATTCCGGCCAACCGCCGCGAATAATCTCTACCGGTTCCAGCGCTGGACACAATGTCCCATCGACCAAAATTGAAATAGAAGCGGCCGGAAGTGCCAGTCGTGTTTGTGCTGATTGGAAAAAGTCGATTCTGTTAGACATAGTTTTGTATATCGTATTGTGTATCTTATATTTAGCTCCCAGTTTCACTGGGAGTTTCGTATGCACAAAAGCCGTTTTTCTGTCAGGTTGTCAGACTCCTTCGGCACTTAAAATATCAATCGCGTCCGGATTTGTGGGATCGAATTGGATTCTCAGCCGCGCTAAAGAACTATTTTCTATACCGCTGGCGTCTTCGGTCCTTATAGCAAACAAGTACCTGCCTGCTTCGAGTGCGCCACATTGGTAGCTGTAAAACTTTCGCCCCTTATAACCAATTATGGCAAGAGGGTTTTCATAATTAATTTGCCCTGTCCGACCATCATAATAAACATTGAAACACATCGGTTGCGACTTTTGTTCGAGGGGGCAATAGTACCAAACAAGTTGTATCTTGTTGCCTTCTACGAGTTCGGCTCCTGAATCGAAAACTTTGTTTGGTTGCGGCTGGGCCAACTCACCGTTTGATTCTATTGAAACCTTCACCGAAGAAGCTAAGGTACATTCTTGATAGCCACAATTGTTAAACCGACGAACAACATAAAAGTATGTCGAACCGCTGTTGTGTGAAATATAGCTCGGTGGTGAGATTTCGCGAGCGTCCTGCTCAGCAACAGCCAATATATTCACAAAATCTATTTCTCCCATACTGGAACCGCGGTAGAGCACCGAGCAGCCGGCAATACGAACCCAGAACCAGCCCAAACTCATGGTCGTACCAAGCTTAAAAGCATTAGCAGTCATTCCATTAAAAAGCGCTTCTCTTTTCCAATCACTTTCTATGTATAGTAAGCTGCGAATCAAATTTAGTAGTGCCGCGACATCAGAGGTACCTACTACATTTCCACCGACTTTTCGCGATGCTTTTGCTGTTGCACTTGAGGACGACAAAGCCATGGAAGTGCCCGCAAGTTCAACGATTTGGTTGCCTATCAACCCAGGTCTCCAAGCCCTATCAAACATACAGAACGGCTCTCGGTAGAGTTGGGCAATTTCAGAAGCGGATAGAGCACGATTGAAAGCATAAGAGTAACGTATATTTGAATTTGCGTATCGTAAATCATTATCAGGATTGCCACCAATGTTCAACCCTGTAATTGTGGAGTCTTCACTTGTTGTATCAATAATTAAATCATTGTTTATCCAGGCTTTGCGAACAGGCCATTGTATTGCAATCTGATAGTATTTACCTGTCGTAAGATTGTACAGAGCAGAATCAACATATTCATCAATCAAATTAAATCTCCATTTGCCTTCATTAGCACCTTGCGTATCACCAAGCTGTATAAAATAAAGTTGTGTTGTGGTTGCTCCCATAAAAATATAACGATAGCCACCCGATGGTGTTGCACCATTAACAGTAAGTCCTACAACAATAGTGCCCCCTGACATTGATAAACTTGTCTCAATACAATCTTTGTTGCTATCGCATAATATCCCGATTCCACCCAAACTACTCCAACTGCCATTATTTACAATTCCTACCTTACCATTCCCGCTCAAATCAAAGACTTTATCACCTGAGCCTTCATTGAATAGCCAACAGCCGACAATACCTCTACTGATGGGATGGCTTTTATTTAAGCAAATTCCTCTTGTGGGTTTAAGCTGTGGCATTTACTATCGTTATCTCCTTCTGTTCTATGAGGATGTATAGTTCCACGGCTGGACATAGGCACGGACATCGTGGCTGTCTGTTGAACCGGTCTGTTGAACGCCAATTCTGAAGTGTGCAAGGTCTTTGACAATGAAGCTTAGCTGCTGTGGGTCAACGCTCTTATCTCCCTGCATCTCCCAGATGGGCGTATCATCGTAGTTAGTACCATCGAGAGAGCCGTATAGTTTAATTTTAACCTCATCAGTCGGAGTAGCATCGTAGTTGATTTCGATAATGATGTGAGCTCCCTCGTAGCCGTTTGTTTCCAGGTCGACATCCGAAGAGAAAGACTCTGTAGTTCCGGACAGGGTTACGTAACCGTCGCCAGTGCCTATTATTTGACTCTGAGAAACCCAATTCTTGCTTATAGTCGCCATTTGTTAACCTCCTTAATCTAACGATACATCTAAATCGCCAGCGGCAAATTTAGCCGTATCCCCACTGCCGATAATCTTGGGTGTACTTAACGCTCCATAGGCCAACATATTACCACCCGTTCCCGCGTCAAATAAGGCAAAGTGTGTTATCGTCCCCCAGCTACCGGTAGCCTCTGGAAAAGTAATATCATTGGCGTTATCAAGTGCCCCACCAGATGCAGTGTCCCAGTCGGCACCAGTAGTCGAAACTCGCGCATAAGCATTGCCACTTGGCTCGGCTAATCCCGAACTGTCATCGAGTGGTTCTGCTGTCGATAGCCCCACATAAATCGTAACATCGGGGTAAGTTCCACCAGTTCCCAGGGTGGCGTTATACAACCCCTTGCCAAAAAGATGGTCTAAAATCTCGTTTTCCCAATAATCTGCAAAACTACCCATTTTGTATCTCCTTGACATTCACTATTTTTATCAGCTCGGTGTCCTTGTGATAGTTGCTGCCGCATCGGTAGGGGTATGAGTTAAAAGGACCGTTTGCCCGTCGTTGTCGTAGTATTTGATTTCTCCGGTTGATTTGTTTTGGACAGCTTTGTTGGCAAGCAATTTGTCGCTGGTCACTTCACCTGCCCCGGACCATATAATTTCGCCGCCTCCCACGAGGTTATCACTATCAGCAGGATTAGCACCGGCCTGCAAGAATATTTGAATGGAATATCTGCCTGCAGGGATATTAACATCAAAGTTACTCACGTATCTGTGGCCGCCCTTGTCTGTAAGGGATATATCGTAATCATCTGCAGTATGGCTGCCTGTCCCCCAGGCCTCGAAGACTTGTCCTCCAACATACCAGACTTCTCCCGCTGCGTTACGAACAATCGCATAAAGTGTATCACCGGAGGTATAATCTATATGTATTTCATTCGCCATCTTAGACTCCTATACTTAACAAGTCTGCCATAGTTACTACGTCGAGATTCCCTGCATCTCGTTTTGCCGCCACATTGTCGATGTGCGTTTTCCAGTTGGCCCAAGTATATAACGTTCCTTCATTTGTAGAATGCCATCCTGTAACCATAATTGTCCCGACATTTATTACTTTATTGACCTGGGATTCCGCAGTTGTTGTGTTGTCAATTGAATTAGTCCATTGTATTGTTGGGTCAAAGAAACCTACATCGTGACAAGTTGTTGAAAGCCGCAACTGGTCAAACCATCTTCCTCTATAAATGTGATTAAAGCCATCCTCCCAGTTAGTAGTTCCTCCCGGCAGAGCAAATATCCTCGCCCCATCTGCAAAGCCATTAGCACACATCCAATCCGTTGCTTTTGTAACCTCTTCTTTAAATTCGGCCGCAGTGAGATTATCCGTCTTCAAACATTTGTGGCTCCAGCTATGGTTAGCTATCAAATGACCAGCATTATGTATCTGATGAAGCTGTTCTAATGTCAAATAACCGCTTGTTCCAATTTTCGAAGGAACGATAAAGAATGTGCCTCTTATTTCCTTAGCACTCAAATAAGCTGCAAATTTATAATCGTCATCGAAACCATCATCAAGAGCGATAGCATATTGGGGTTGAGCCAAATGAGGAATGAACATTATTTTATCCCAGGTCACCGCTGGCGTATCATCGCTTCCTGCCGAATCAATCCGAACGCGGAGCTTCGTAACATGTTCCCAGCAGGCTGAATAAGTTCCAGCATCCATACTACCCATCTTTGGAGCAATAATTCTCTCGTACCAGCCAGGCCCCGTCACATAATCACCTTCCACAAACTTCATCATCTGGTAATTTGAAAAGGTACTATCACCAACAATAAGAGAAATCACTGAAATTTTGTCCCAAGATGAAGCACCACTACCTTCGTGCACATAGAAGCGTACATATACCAGAGTATTGGTCAAATCAATCTCGGTAATCGTTTTGGTGGTAAACGATGAAGTGCCTCCGGTTTGCTTGGTACACTTCATTGACTGTGGAGTACTTGCCTGTGAGCAAATATAATTAGTAGTATCCGCAGCTTTAGTTACACGTATGCCGGTGTCCCATTGTGAGTTATCATCAAGCGGTTCAATGAGTTTCGGAACAAAATGCCTTCTCGGATATACTCCTTGTGCTCCGATTGAAGCAGCACAAAAATCTTTATTGACTTCTTTTAATCCAACAGAGTCGGCTGGTGGTTTGGTTGTGGAAATGAGCATATTTACGCCTCCTCTGTCCAGGTCCCATTCTTGGCAATGGTTGACCAATCGCCATTGGAATCAGCTACGAGGCTAAGGCATTCTCCGACCGCATTAGCTGATTTATATTTGTCCGCTGTCTGGCCGCTGTCGTCTCGGATTGTCGCTGTACCGGGGTCAATACGCAGCTCATAAGCGGCCTGGACTGCAAAGCTAAATACCGTCCCCGCAGGTGCCGAAGCGGGCAGCGTAAGTGTAACTGTCCCGGTGGCGCCAAGGTTACTGTGAGCACTGCCGGATTCCGCTGTCGTAAGTGTGTCATCACTGGTATGTGCCTCGATAGTCTTTTTCACACCACCGGCTCCGTATGGCACCAAAGCATTATGGCCCGTTCGACAATCAGTTATCGAGTCGATGTCCCCACCCGAAGTGCTTACTATCGCCAGCCGAATATGCGGCGTAGTTGCCATATCAGGAAAACTGCTGTATTCGTTGATTACAAGAGAGGCTGACGAGTTCAGATAGACGTAAATATTTTGCTTGTCGTCCGCTAAAGTATTACCCGACGAACCGTCATAGCTCATCAGCTCCGTATCTAACCAGAACTTGCCTGCTTTTACGCCAATGTCCAGCCCACCTTCATCATAGACTCGCAAGTCGTTTGCACGCCGTGTAGCTAACAGCAGCCGATACAGCAATTTTCGAAACTCCAGATAGTAAGGCGCCGTGCCGGTTGCTATATACTCAACACCGGTCTCACCGTCAGACTGTATGTTCAGTAATTCATTGTCGGATGGATACACTTCAGCCATAATATTCTCCTTATGTCATTCCTGCGGAACTTGTGCCCGCCAAAGCGGGTAGCAGGAATCCATTTCCTTTTTTTATACGCTAAACGCTATCTTTTATTTTGAGCACCAATTGATTCGTCTGTTTATCGAATGAAGAAATGCTTACTCGCTCAGCGGGTCTTGCCGCCGGTATTACTGTGATTGGCTCGGTTTCGCTGGCATTGCTTTCGTTTCCCCTCCCGTCGATGACTTTAACACCAAACTTATAAACACCGGCCTGTAACAGCGGGCTTATCCATTCAATCGTATCAGCATCAAGGCCAAACTGACCGTGCCCAAAACTGCCCTTGGCGAATCCAACTGCTGCTGCCGACTCATAACCGAAGTCACAAACACCGAATCCGCCCATCCCAAAGCCGGCCTTGTCCTGCCAGGCTGGCCAAATCCTTATTGGCGAATTAGTCAACGGCGTATCATAATCAACTTCGCCCGTGCCATTATCAAAGTAGATTTCAGCAGTTGCGTCACTCGGCAGGTTCTGACTCCGCAACAATCTTATTCTCGCCCGTCCACTGGTAGCCGGTGGCCGGACAAGCTCATTGCTAAAATCGGTACTCGCCTGCTCGGCCTCAACGGCAAAGACCTCTATCCGAACCGCTGATTCCAAAGAGGTAGGTATCGGAACAATCATTTGTCTTTGCCGATTGTCAATCGTTACTCCTGCATATTGGCCGTTGACATAAACCTGATAGAACATATCGCTCGAATTCGCTTTGGCGGACCACTTCACCAGTGCTACTCGTGGGCTCTCGACAAACTTGCCATCTGCCCAAATACCGGCGGGCAATTCAAACGCTCTGACCTTTTCTATCCCAGTGCTGATAAGTCCCATTACTGCTTTTACCTTTTCTATCTGCTCTATGCTATCCGCTTTATGCTATCAAACTAACTGTGTATAAACGATTTCATAATCGACAGCTATTCCATTGCCGCCCGGCCGTTCCTCGCTAACTTTGAAAGAATCCATACGAAGGTTATCAAATGTTTCGCCCTCATTGCTTACCAGCGTGTGTGTATTGCCGTCCATATATGCCGATATAACATTGATTCTGGTATTCATCTGCGTTCGACTTTGTGCCCGCAGTGTACCTCTTTGTCTTATCTTCCTGGCACGTCCACCAATATCAATACTGAGCACACCATCCAGTCCAGCCACAGCTTTCTCTATCGAGTCTCGGTTAAGACTATCCTGCTCAATTTCTAACTGCTGCTCGTCAAACAAATTTTGTCCATCTAAAATAACACTCATCTGTCTTCTCTTTGCAAACTAATCCCGCACTAACCTTCCGGATGCCCCAACTTTGGTAACATCAACCACCCCGTCAGAGCCGATATCAATACTGAGCCGGCATCGTTCCCTTGCCCTGGCAAAAAGCTTCTGATAGTGCATGCTCTTCTTCCAGAAATTCTCGTCTTTGGCTTTACTGGCTAACATCGCATACAAACTTGAGATGACCGCAAATACTGACGCTCTCTTCAAAACATCCGTATCCAGAATATCCTCTACCTCTATCTCACTTGCAGGGTTACCCGGGCTGATACCGAAGTGTTCAGTCAACTGAATGCCGACCTCATTCGCCTGTGGCCCGAACGTGCTGATGCGATAGAATATATCAGTAGCCGCTGGCGGCGCTATGGCAGCCATCGCTGAATCCGACCTGATTACGGAAACAATAAGCTGTGTCATCGAATCCACCGAAACTATCTCATACGCCCCGTCCAGCGTCCCATCCGCAGAACGCAGATATATAACGCCACCCGACGAGACCTGCGCACTTACAAAATCTGCATCACCTGCCGTAAAAGTCGTCCCGCTAAGTGCCCCCCCTGTCCCTGTCGCCAGTGCCTGCTGTGGCAGATGCAATTCTCCGAACAGTATCGGCTCATATTTCAAAATATCTGCATCGTTTGAGAAACTGACCATTTCCTTTAGCTCCTTCCGGTCAAAAGGGCTTTTCAGGTGCCCAAAGAGCAGTTACCCTTTGAGCACCTTCGCCCTGAGGCGTTATGATGCGCCTGTTGCACCCCCACAATTTAGCTGGTACTTAGGTCACGAATAAGACCATGTGCCGCTTCGTTTTTGAGCTCCACGGTATATTCGCCAATCAGTTCACCGCACTCATAATCACCGCCGCTGGCCAACGGCTTGAAGTGAAAATTACGCCCCGCTAACGGCAGCACATTAATATGGGACGAATCCAGCAGCAGCGCTGCATCCTGCGGCATCCATCGTGTGGTAACAATTCTACAGACGCCGAAATCACTCTCGTAAATGCTAATCATATCGGTGAAGGTTGTATCGTTGGCCCCGTAGGTTCGGCTGCCGGTTGAAAAAGCATTTATCTTTCGCTTCTGAAAACCACCGACCACAATCAGGTCCACATTGCCGTTGCTGTTGGCCCAGATTTGCCTGAGCACGTAATTAATCTTGTCTTCGTCAAGGCCGGTACCTGTTGGAAAACCACTGTCGCCGGTATGGAAAACATTAATGGAGAGGTGTTGAATAATACCTTTCATTGACCTTCTCACCGAACCGCTGCCTTCGGGAGTACTCGCCGGCTCACCGCCGTTAACAACCGTATTTTCCAGATCGCGAAGCAGCTCACGCAGCCGTTCCTGCTTCTGGTAATCCATCTCGTCAGCCAGACCCAGCTGGCTCGCAGCCATATCCGTCCCGCTCACTTCCACCGTAGCAGTAAATATCTGCGTATAGTTGCCGCACCTGCTGCGATTGGTAAATCTCGCACCGGGCTTGTCCGCCCCTTCAAGAGCGGCATTTCCGAGAATGTTTATCACCTGATTGTCAGAAAGGTCTTCTGCCGTAGTGCCCGCATAACTGCGAACCACAGTCAGCGTATTGCTGTTGATGCCGGTTACCAGCATTAATTCCTCGCTGCCTTCTACCTGAATCTGGTCTCCCACGCGGAACCTGCTGCCGTTATCAACTACAAAGTCGGTGTCGGTACTCGGGTCGGTATAGGTGCTGTCGTTGATAGCATCCTTATTGGGCAAAAGTTCATCTTCAAGCCACTCATGATGTGTGCTCGTTGCCTCTCTCATAGGGTCACCTAAAGCATCCAGCAAAGGCGTCTCATAAGGCGAAATTATCCCAATCAAATCCGATACGTCCTCAGCCAGCTCCGGCAAAGTCGTACCCGCTGAATATGTCGCTTTTCCTGTAAAAGCCATTTGTTCTTCTCCTTCAATTAGTTAATTGGTTAATTAGTGATTGGTTGCTTGACTACTCACCACTCACTATTTAATTACTCACCAGAATTACATAAAATTCCTTCGCAGTTTCAAATATTCCTGCAAATCTGTTCGATTACCTGTAGTTGCCGCCTTCTTAGCTGCCCTTTCGAGAGCTGTTTGGTTGTTTGTCATTCGCTCCTTGACTCCTGCGGTCTTTTTTGTTCTCACGGTTCCACCCCCCTTCTTGCTTTCGAAAGAAAGCAAGGGGTCGAACAGATATTGCTTTTCATTTTTCAACTGCTCAATTACGCTGTCCAAATCCGCTTCCGTTTGCCCTTCCATTTTAGCTTTGGCAAGCAATACAGCAGTTTCCATATCAACTGTCCCCGCAGCAGCTAATTTGTGGGTCAGTTTCTGCTCGGCCTGAATGTTACTCAATTGCTCAGAAATCGTTGTTAATTGCGATTTTGCCTCCGCCAGTTGCTCTGTCAAAGCTTCAACCTTTTTCTCAGCACTCTGTGCTCTCTTTCGATAGCGGATTGACTCAGTCACCGGAACAAGTTTCATATTGTCATTGTCACTTGCTCCCGTTATGTCTTGGGACCCCGCAAGGCGGGAACCCTCTTCTGACAAAAACTCTTGTGTCTCAATCGGACTCATAAAACCTCCGGATATTCCATTCCCTCACAAGCGGGAATTCACTGTTCAAAATATTAACTTCCTCTCGTGGCCTCATAGCCTAATTCTCTGAGCACTTGCTCAGTCGGAACACCCAACTCTTTTTTAATCTGGGCTTCTTTTAGTTTCTCCATCACGTTTTCAGGCAGTGGGCTGGAATAAACGATATCGACCTCTCTGTCCGCCTCGGAAGTCTTATAGACATTGGCCGTATCGAGTATCGCCAGAACCATCCTACAGATTCTTTTAAGCCCCTCGTTGTAAGTAAATTTCTTACGTTCGTTCTTTGATAGCATCCCCATAAGCGTTAGTCTAAGGGCCACTGCGCTTGTAAGATTGCCGAGCTTATTCTTCAGAACCCCGGCCACCACCGGTGTTACCCCACTGGCCTTGTCCAGCGCCTCTCTGATTTCAGCGATGTGCAGACCCTCGCTTGGCGTCGCCGCATCTCCACCGAACTCTTCGATTGTCGCCTCCGGATTGTCGGTGTACCACATCCTGCCGGGCGAAATGGGCTTATCCTCAAAGCCCTCTATCCCTTTGCCCAGATACATCTTAAACGACTGGAATGTAATCCTGCTTGCTCTGTCGCTCAATCTGGTATTCAGCTCGTCCTGCAGTGGTATCAATGGCTCGACGTCGCTTAGCCCCTCATAGTAGTATGGCTGAGCAATGTTTTGGATATGCACTACTGGCAGAAAACCCCACGGCAATTGGGCTTGCTCAACAAGCTGCTTGTCTTCATATCTCTGGTAAGCCACTTCAGAAGTAATCTCCGTCACCGCAACTATTTGCCGACTATTACTGCTTTGTTTACCGCCGGAGAATATTCTTGATAGAAATGAGTTTTTCTTACTCACTGCGTTTTTCTTCTGGTAGAAGTGCTGCACGTAATATCTTATCTTTTTATAGTCGTTTTCATCCAGAATAGGCAGTGCTCTCGGTGCCTCAATCAATTCTAAGCCGATTGTTTGTGCCGATTGCAGCACATCTTCGAGGTCTCCCGATTTGCGGGAACCCGGTGAGAGGGTTTGGGAGGAGGAGGAAATGCGTTCGATGATTTCTTCGCCAGGCCTGACGAGACAATCGACAAAACCATAAACACTTCCGAGCACTGCCATATCCTGGAAAAATCCGATAGCGCCGTTGGCTGCGAACAGTGCCTTTAATATCGCCTCAATTTCTGCACTTTTTTGGCCATCCGGAGATTTCGAAACAAAACTAATCGGTTTGCCGAACAAAAAGTCCACGGCTGCGTTTATTCGCCAGGCAATATCGTTCTCAATTACTACTTCTTTTCGTTGAACGTCGCGGGCACACCTCACGCCGAAGACACCCACTTGCCCATTATGTACGAGCCCCGTAATTCTCGCAGGAAGTCCATATTCTTGCGCTTGCACATAGCACCGCCCTGATTCGTTCACCTTTCTGTCACAGGCACCGGTGCCGTGTATTTCCATCTTGGGATTTGCGTAATATTCCCACAACTTCTCAAAGTGTGTTCGAACATCAATCGACTGTTCATCAACGAGCCACTCAATATAATCAGCCTCAAGTTGCTCATCTTGAAAGATATCAATGTCAAATCCCATACTTAGAACTCCGCTTTTTGCTCGGTGGTTAAATAAACCGGTTACTGTCAAACAACTACAAGTTGCAGATCACTGCTTCTATAATTAGAGCTATCTGCACGTTTGATACGAAAATTGCAGGATTTTTTAAGGGAGCTTTTTCCGTAAATGCTTTTGTAGAAATGAATAAAAAAAATTGCAAAAATTTTGATTTTTGCTCACAGGTATCAGCGGTTTTGATTGAAAACTTGCGAATTTTTTACCTATTTTAACAGATTGGACCACCTTCCACCTGGCTTAGCCTTGCTTACTTTTCAAGTAAGTATCAGCGGATTTAATTGGAAATCGTGCACGAATCCCTTTAACCGCACACAAAACGAACATTGACTTTTAAGCACTCAAGAATTACAATAAAGGCCAAAGTAAGGTATTCTGGGATCTTGAGAAAATAAGAGGGAAAAATGAAAGAGATACCGTTAGGGAACGGCCTGAACGCAAAAGTTGATGACGAGGATTATGAATGGTTGTCCGCCTATAGCTGGTATGCCTACTACGATTCGGCACGCGGAATGACCTATGCTGCTCACGACACGCCGAGCGGAAGACGCGTATTGATGCACGATGTCATTATGGGCTTCGATTCTCTCGAAGACGAGTCGATGAATTGAGCTTAACCGCCTCTTCTTCAAAAAAGAGCAAAAATCACAGTTCGTGATGAATGTAGAATTGAGGATTTGAAATTAGAAGGTATTACAGTTGCTCTCAAATAGTGCCCCGACAGTAATGGAGGAGTAATTGCTGTACATCCGGTATCGAGTTGTGCTTTTACTCGGTATCTTCCTTCTGTAACAGCTCGATAATCTCGGCTTTTGTGGGCAGTGCCTCGGCTGAGCCGAACTTTGTGCAGGCTAAGGCACCTGCCGCCGAGGCGAATTTGACCGCTCCTCTTACATCGTCTTTTACAGCGCAGTAAGCAGCCAGCGCCCCTGCAAATGCATCTCCGCTGCCGGTCTGGTCAACAAGTTCTACCTCATAACCCGGGATCTGGTCGGCGCCGCTTCTGTCGACAACCATACACCCCCGCCTGCCCATTGTTATCACAGCAGAGCCAACGCCACGAGCCACAAGATCAGAGCCAATCAGCTTGGCGGTACGAACATTGGCTGCTGAAAGGTCGGCAATCTCCGCAGCTTCATAAAGATTAGAAAGCAGAATATCAACTGTAAAGTAGTCGACAGGCACGTCGCTGCTTTCTTGGCCTTGTTGCTCTATCGGTATTGCAGGATTAAGAATGACCTTTGTGCCGTGCACCTTCGCACAACGAACAGCGGCTACAATTGCTTCCTGTGGCAATCGGCCGTGAATCAAACAAACGTCAGCTTTAGAGATAATCTGTTCAGCGGCCTCAATGTCCCGTGCTTGTAAGGCGCTGTTAGCACCGCTGTAGTAACAGGAAGCATTTTCACCTTTAGCATTAACCAGCGTTACAGCCACGCCTGTGTTTTTAGCCTCGGCGGTATAGATGAAGTCAGTAATGACTTTGAACTCAGCCAGACTTGCCTTAGCCATCTGAGCAAATGGATCGCCGCCGACTTTGCTGATAAGATGAACCTCACAGCCGCACAATGCAGCTTCCACTGCCTGATTTGGTCCCGGACCGGTGGCTGTGTATGAAAGAGCAGTGCCGATAACGCTCTGGCCGGGTGATGGGATTTGGCCGCACCTTATCGCCATATCAACATAGGTACCGCCAACTACTACTACTTCGGGACTCCTTCCTGACATAATGTCCGTTGCTCCCTGTCTTTCGCAAAGTTCCTTTACGCACCATTTTGCCGTCCCTATAGTGTGGGACAAAATGAAATTCCTTTCGAATATTTAGTATAACTGCTCGGCTTCTCAATGTAAAACTTTTTTAGGACAATATCCTGCAAAGTTTTTCTCGGCAGAAAGCTGGTTATTAAACGTTCTCTTCAGTCAGTCACCGCTTCAGAGCTTCGATTATGTAATCAATCTGCTCTACCGTAAGGGCTTTGCGCTGAGAGATGTAATGCCACTTTTCCAGACACTTGCGGCAGCACGTGCCGGTGGCATGCTGTGCGATGAAAACCGGATGGTTCCTCATCGGTGTCTGTCGGCCGTCGTTAGCAGGATTCGCCTCTGCCAGGCGCCTCGTAACAAAATCTCGGGCGTGCTCAAGAATTGTTGCCAGGCCTTTTCGCCCAAGATATTCTGCTTCTTTGCCGGAAAGTCGAAACCGACTGCGAAATCTCGACCGACCTAAGGCCGCAAAAAGCTCATTCATATCACGCATAAATCAACTTTCGATGCTTAATATCGACTCCGCTACAAAAAGCTCATAGTCTTTTCGATTAATCAAAAAGACTATAAACCTGCAGCAACCGATAACACTTGGAACTGCCTGAGCATAAGTATCTGCCATCAAGCCGGAGCTCCGACCACAGCCATACAAAGCACACTTTCATCTGTGCCGTCAATACCCAAAATCGAATTTACGTGGTCATCGTATAATGCCCCAATTTCGCAACTGCCGAGATTGAGACTAACAGCCGCCAGTGCTAAATTCTCAGCGATGTGCCCGGCATCAAGATAGATATATCTATAGGCCCGCTGGCCGTACTTCCATTTACAGCGTTCAAAAACAGCCGACCAGGCGAAAACCACCGCGGCCGCCCCGCACATACATTGCCCTAAACTCGCCGCTGCAATTTCCTCTCGAAACCCGCTCTGCTTTAATTGCTCAAGCTGATGAGTCTTGATAGAGTAATGATAAACTCCCGCATCCAGATTTCTCACGTCATTGACAATCACATAGGTCTCAATCGGATAAAGGGCTCCCGCCGATGGAGCTGTACGATATTCATATCCATCCTCGATCCGCTGGATACCCGTCGAGGCCCAAAGCAGATATGAAAGCTGGTCTTTGCTAATCGGTCTGGCTTGGAAATCACGGATGCTTCTTCTCTGCCTCAATGTTTGGTCCAGAGTCATAGTTTGATTCGGCTCAAAAGGCGGAAGCTCAATTTTTTGTGCTTCTGCATATTCCTTGTACAAAGCTGGCTTAGAATCCCAGACCAGTCTATGTCTTGGCATCCTGCTCGGCTCATACTTTGTTTCCTGCTGAAATTTATCACCTATACCGCTCATTTCTGCACCTTTGTTTGTAACACTACCCAACACAATTGCTCAAAGACTCTTATCATCGCAGGGAAATATCGTAATTCAAGCCCTAATACAAATTTTTTAAGTTCCAGCTTTTTTCGAACAGAGTGAGGGCTTGCCCATCGTTAAACAATACAAAAACTATGACCCTGTAAAGCAGGCTAAAAAGGCTGGGAAATATTCGGTTAGACACCTGCAAAGTGGTTTTTAGGAGAATTTATTAAAGGGGAATAAGCCGAATGGCATGAAGATAAGCGTTAACGTTTTATAATAGTTGAGTTTCGCACTTTTTATTAGAAGAATCCCTTACGAAATAAGGACTTACAAATAATTTGGTAATTTATGCATGTTCGGTAAATCGCTCGAACATTACAAAAATAATTATATTGTCGTGAAATGGCTCATAAGCTTAAAATTACCCAATTTAACACAATTCAAAAAGTGCGAAAGTTAACTAATACAAAGACTTGAAAAAAGGCCTCCTATGTTTTAAGTGGAATGTAGTAACCAAACATTCACTTAAAACGAAAGGAGGCTACAAATGGCCAGGATTGCACATTTCAGAAAAATTCTCAAGGATGATTTTTTCAAAAGGATCAAGTTCTTTGCCGAGTTCCTCTCGGCGAGCGATATTCTGGATGCAGCTGCCGCGGAGAACTACCACTGGCGAAATCGAATCTGGACGCCCATCCAAACCCTCTGGGCTTTTCTCGTCCAGGTCTTGGAACCCGACTGTCCCTGCCGAGAGGCGGTGGCTCATATCTTAGCTGAACAAGCCGCCTGCGGACAACAGGTAACGGCCTCACCGGACCCCAGTGCCTATTGTCAGGGACGACAACGATTACCGCTATCATTGTTCAAATCGGCATTGCGACAGGTCGGCCAAAGGCTTCAAGCGAAAGTCGGCTCGGCGTATTCCTGGTGTGGCCGTCGTGTCTGGATAGTGGATGGTTCCGCTTGTTCGATGCCGGATACCCCTTCTCTGCAACAGAGCTTCGGACAGCCGGACGGACAAAAACCGGGTTGTGGATTTCCCGTTGCTCGGATAGTAGCCATGTTCTGTTGGGCGACCGGGGCTGTTCTGGATGTGGCAATTGGTGCCTATCGCAGTTCGGAGCTCAACCTGTGGCATCAACTGTGGGGGCAGTTACACACCGGAGATGTTGTGCTGGGAGACCGTTTTTTCTGTGCTTATAGTTATTTGGCGGAACTGCTACAAAAGGGCTGTGACGGCGTTTTTCGCCTGCATGGAGCCCGTTCACGAACTATGGATTTTCGGCGAGGCAAGCGTTTAGGCAAAGATGATCGCCTGGTAACATGGTATCGGCCGAAGATATGTCCTCGAGGCCTGTCTGCGGAACGTTTTGCCTCTTTGCCGGAGACCTTAACGGTTCGGGTACTTCGCTTTCAGAGGACGATACCAGTGTTTCGCAGTGAGACGATTATCGTGGCGACGACCTTGTTGGACCCGAAGGCGTATCCATTCGAGGAGATCGCCGGACTGTACAGAGACCGTTGGATAGTAGAACTGCGTTTGCGAGATATTAAAACGACCTTGGGAATGGATATTTTGCGGGGTAAAAGTGCAGATGTGGTTCGAAAAGAGATTTATATGCATCTGTTGGTTTACAATTTGATCCGCGTTCTGATGTGGCAGGCCTCAGAGGCGCACGGTCAGCCGTTACACCGGTTGAGTTTTGCTGGTACGCTGCAGCGTGTCAATGTAGTGCTTCCTTATCTTTGGCTGTTTTCATCTTTGGCTGTTTTCGGGAACCCGAAAGGCCGTAATACTTTATCAATACTTACTAAGCTGGATTTCTCGTGACGAGTTACCTTTTCGTCCCAATCGAATCGAACCACGAGTTGTTAAACGAAGGCCCAAAGAATACGCTCTGATGAACAAATCCAGATCAGAGATGAGGGAGGCTCTCTTAAAATGAAAATGAGAATTGCTTATCTTCATGCCATTCGGGAATAAGCCCTTTTTTTGATGCAGATTTGGATGTTTTCTTAGATATGATGAATTTACAAAATAGGAAATTCCTCCGAAATACGAAATTCCTTCGAAGTACGAAAATATACTATTGAAAGGAAGTTCTGACATTTCCTCGGTGAAAAAATCCCCAAAATGTTTGGCGTAATCCTAAATATTCAAAAATTTTGTAAAAAATAATACAAAACGCTTGACAAGGTTATGTGATCAGTTAAAATATGCCTTATGTTAGGTATATATCAAATAAACAGAATTGAATTAATCCCCCAGCCGCCCCAGTCGTTTTGCTTTGACTTCAACGAGTTCAATAGAGTTGAAAAACGAAGAAACGGAGGCAAAACAACGGGGGCGGGGCAGATTGGCATAATTAAGCCCTTAATGCTCGTATCCAGGCATGGCCGACGGTCAACCTTGTGCTGCGTAGCGACTTCGCAGAGTAGTAGATGAAAAAAATTCACAAAAATATCTCACAGAAAACGCTGGAAGCTAAAAATCAGTATCGAGACGAAATCGACCTGCTGCGCGGCAGGCTGAACCTTCTAAACGGGAAAGACAAGGTCCTGATGACAATGTATCTGGAGAACGGCAATAGCTTTCGGCAGATAGCCCGACTGACCGGCATTAGCGATACAAGTATCGCTCGAAGAATAAACGGACTGACAAAACGACTCTTAGACAGCCAATACATAGTCTGCCTGAGGAACCGTGACAAATTTACCAGAGAACAGATGACCATCGCAAAGGACTACTTCCTGACAGGTTTATCAATAAGAAAAATCGCCTTGAAGCGGCACCGGAGCTTTTATCACGTTCGCGAGACTATGAAAAAAATACAAAATATCCTGAAGGATAGCGTATAACGTAATACGAGGTACGAGTTATGCCAACATACAGCGTATCAAAAAGTTTCAAATGGCAGGGAACAATTACCGACAAGGTGGCCTTAGTCTGCAGGATGTTCGGGCTAACTGTGGATGGACTCACTGAAAGGTGTCTCGACCATAGCTGTCAACTGGAAATAAATGACGGTAACATCGTCTATATAACAGGGCCATCGGGAGCCGGTAAAAGCGTTCTATTGGGCGAGCTGGAAAAATCCATCCCCGTCTCTGATAGGATTAACCTTACCCGAATAAAACTGCCGAGCGACAAAACGCTAATCGACTGTATTGATGGTGATCTGCTGAGAAGCCTTAGAATGCTCAGCATCGCCGGGCTGAACGATTGTTTTTGCGTTCTCAATCAACCTTGCAATCTCAGCGAAGGCCAAAAGTACCGATTTCGCCTGGCGGTGGCGCTGGCAGCGAGAAAGAAATTCATCTTCGCGGACGAATTCTGCTCTGAATTGGACCGCATTACAGCTGCGGTGATTTCATACAACATCCACAAGTTCGCAAAGCGTACCGGAACGATATTTATTTTGGCCTCAAGCCACGATGACATCCTGCTCGATTTATCGCCGGACGTTCTGGTCGTCAAGGAATTATCAGGCCCAACAGAAGTTATCTATAAGCAGGTAGACAGATGAAAATCAAGTACTTCCAACTGGAAAGCGAAGCGTTTTTGACAGACTTAGATTACATCACAATGTCTCATGCCGAAAGAAGTGTATATTGCACCTTAATCTTCTATCTTACTTCCAGCAACGGTAAATGCGAATATAAACCATCAGCCCTAAGCAAACTCTGCCATTGCGAAAATGTAGAGGAATTCGAAGAAATCTGGCAGGGCATTTCAAAAAAATTTCAGACACGCAACGGCGTGATTAAACATAAACGAGTAACAAAAGAATTAAGGAGGGCAAAGAAATTCGTACAACGTCAGCGTAAGGTAGGACTTGCAAGTGCGAGAAAAAGGCAGCAACGGCTTAGCCACGGTTCAACCGATGTTACATCGCCGGTTCAACCAACGAAAACGAAAGGAAGCGTAAACGAAAAAGAAAAGAAAGTTAATACGAATACGTATACGAAAGAGCAATCTCTTTCTTCTTAGAATTCGCTTCGAGCACTTTCTTTCAACGAGACCCTGATAAGCATTATCAAGCCCCGCAATCAATCCGACCGCACCTGCTATCGCAATATCACAAACTGGCTTATGGCCGGTTGTACAACCGGCCATTTCAACAATGAGATTTTTGCCAGGGTTCTGGACTATGCCAGAGAGGCAAGCACCTGCCGAAACCCCGCCGCCGTCTTTATGGCCTTGATTAAAAAAAGAATTGGGATACAGATCCGCAATGAAAGACGGTATTTAGCGGAGCGCGTGTAGCGTAATTTCAGATTTCGAATTTCGGATTTGCGGGCGGTTCCCCGCCGACGAAAAACAGGGATATTTAAATCAAAACCGCTGATACCTGTGAGCAAAAATCGGAATTTTTGAAAAAATTTTTATTCATTTCTACATAAGCACTTAGGTGCATTGGCCGCCTGAAGAATTCATCAAATTTCAATCAAATATGCAGGTTGGGCTAATTATAGGGGGAGGGCTAAAAAATTTACTATTAACTATTCGTCGAAATATTCAATCTGTGTGCCCAAACAGCAAAAATGAAAGAGTGTTCTGTTTGCAGGAAGTTACGAGTTGTCCCGGGCTGTTTTGATGATTACAAGCAGCTTGCACATTATCACTACCGCGATAGTCGGCTGGGGCCTTTCGAGCGCATCTTTGCTTTGAAACCGGTAGGGGGGACGCTACATACAAAAGCCGTGGGAGTTATCGTTTACTCGATGCCGATCCCGGGGCTGGAGCTTCGAAATGTTGCTACGGATAATTTCTTTGTCGGCTTCGACAGGAGCACACAGTTGGCGCTTATTAACAAGAACATTCGCTGTATCAGCAGAGTAATTATCGAGCCCAGGTTCCGTGGGTTGGGTTTAGCGAGCCGGTTAGTGCGACAGACTATGCCAAAAATGGATGTGCCCATCATCGAGGCGATGGCGGTGATGGGACTGGTCAATCCGTTCTTTGAGAAAGCGGGAATGAGAACTTACACAGCGAAGATGCCCGCAAGATGTGTACAGCTCACCGAAGCATTCAGTATGGCCGGGATAGAAGACCCAGAGCTTATCGACCCGGAAAAAGTACAGCGAAAGCTCGCTGGATTAAGCGATGACCAGGCCGAATTCATTGAGCGCCAAATCAATTCTTTTCTGCAAAGCTACGGCTGCCGCCGTCGGAATATGCAGACCGGCCCAAAGCGAATGAGATATATATTGAGCAAGCTTACCGCAAGGCCTGTCTATTACATCTGGTTCAATCCGAAATTCGATGCTGGATGCTCGATGCTGGATGTTCGTCGAGAATCAAGAAAAGAGAATCGGTAATGCGAGAAACGAGAATCGAGAATCGAGTATCAAGGATAGCACTTGATAAGCTCGTTGCTCATCCGGACAACCCTAACCAAATGAGCAAGACCAACTTTGCAAAGCTGGTTCGTAATATAGAGCGGACCGGCCGATATGAGCCATTGGTAGTTCGGCCCTGCCCTTCGGCTTCGCTCAGGACAGGCCCACAGAAAAATTGTCATTCCTGCCCCGCATCGGTGTGCGGGGTAAACTCCAGCAGGAATCCAGATGACGACAGAATATCGTGTTTTCAAATAATCAACGGCCATCATCGCTGGCAGGCTTTACGAGAGCTTGGCTACAAGACCGCTGACGCAATAGTCTGGGACATCGACGACCAGGACGCAGACATACTGCTTGCCACGCTCAACCGTCTTGGCGGCTCGGATATCCTTGAGAAGAAACTCGCACTGCTGAAACGGCTGAACCAGCGAATGCAAATCGGCAAGCTCGCAAAACTTCTGCCGCTCCGTGCAGGCCAGATTGAACGTCTCGCCGAATTCACGATTTCCGATTGCCGAACAGCTATTGAAAATCACAAACCGAAAATCCTAAATCCACTGGTGTTCTTCGTAAACAACAAGCAGCAGAAAACTATCGAGAACGCATTATCACTGGCACGAGTCCAGCTCCAATTGCCGTCGGGCGAAAGACCTGTGGCTGCACATGACGGGGAAAGCGCCAGATTGGGTTCAATTGGTGCTGGAAAAGCAGCAAAGAATGCAGCGGCTCTTACATATATAGCCCAACAGTTTCTAAACTTAAAACTTGAAACAAAGCCACAAAATAACTATTGACAATTGAAAATTGATAATTGAAAATTGACTATTGAAAAAGAAGTTGGCATTTGGAATCAAATTTGTACTTCGCCCCCCTTCTTGCTTTCACAAGAAAGCAGGGGGACTACGGAGAGTGGATTATAAATAGAAAATAGTCAATATTACGAGGTTGCGCAATGGCAAAGAAAAAGAAGCTCATCAAGGGCCCGTGGTCATGGACGAAGGATGATATTAAGCTACTTAAAAAACTATATCCGCACGGAAACACAAAGAAGATAGCTGAGCGGCTTAATCGGCCTTTGACAGCGGTCAGACAAAAAGCGTACGATATCGGGATTAAAACGGACGTGTATCGCTATTGGTCACAGGGTGATATAAAACTGCTTGCGAAAGTTTACCCGAATACAGTAACAGAAGAGCTGGCCGAGCGACTTGGACGGTCTGCCGGCTCTGTAAAAACCAAAGCACGACAACTGGGCCTAAGAAAAACAAACAGCTATCTAAAAGCCATCAAATCTCGTCCTCGCAAGCGACGCAACAAAAAATCCTGAAGTTCACTGTAGTTAATTGGTGAGTAGCTAATTCGTTGATTCTGTCAACTTTCTGTATCCCATACCTTACTCACTAATTAACAACTCGCTGCTCGCACCCAATATAGGTGGAGTTCCTTGTCTAAACAGTTTACGTTCGACAAGCCCAAAACCATTCGATGTGACCGAGCCGTCTATATCAGAGAAGGGAGCTAAGGAACAGATGCCAAAGGCAAAGCAATTGAGTAAAAGACAGCTTGCCGTGATAGAAGACTTATTCGCCGGCGAGCTCGACGAGCAGGCAATCCTGGACAAGCACAACGTAGACAGACAACTCTATAGCAAATGGCAGAATGACGATGATTTTACCGAGCAGTTCGAGAAGCGCATAGCCGATGCTTATCGCCAAAGTGCTGTTTTGATTGCACGCTATGCCCCCGTGGCGGCGGCAAAGCTGATCCAGCTTACGGAATCCGATAAAGCCGAGACTGCTCGTAAAGCCTGTTTGGATATAATCTCTATGCCAATACTCACCGCCAACAGGAAAACTCAGCTATCGAGGGAGGAATCCCGCCTTATGGGGACCCAATCCCAACCCGCCGATACTCAGCAGCTTTCCGAGCAAACTGCCGGCAGATTATTAGCCGTCCTGGCAGAAGAAAAAACGACTAGTAAGCTGTAATTGTGGACGACTTGCAGACCTTATTATACTTTTCCGCCAAAAAGTATAATAAGAATTCGCAAGTTATACGAAAGTATAATAAGATGTGCTCGTAAAATACCCTGTTGTTGAGGAGCTAACGGATATGACTATTCCCAATTATACACGGCGTGATTTCCTAAAAGCCGTCGGTACAACAGCGGCATCACTCACAATTTCCGGTTGTGCGCTGGCCAGAGAGCAAACAGCTCACAGGCCAAAGGGACCCCGCCTTGCGGGAGCCCCGAACATACTTATGATTCTTGTAGATGACCTCGGCTACGGCGACCTGTCGAGCTACGGTGCAAAAGATATGAAAACGCCAAATATTGACAAGCTCGTCGCATCTGGTGTGCGGTTCAACAACTTTTACGCCAACTGTCCTGTCTGCTCGCCGACACGTGCATCACTGTTGAGTGGCCGATACCCCGACCTTGTCGGAGTCCCGGGCGTCATCCGCACACACCTGACAAACAACTGGGGGTATATTGCTCCGCAGGCGGTACTGCTGCCGAAGTTGCTCTCTCAAGCCGGATACCACACCGCTATCGTCGGCAAATGGCACCTCGGACTTGCCTCACCCAATACCCCCACCGAGCGGGGCTTCGACCACTTCCACGGATTCCTCGGCGATATGATGGATGACTACTACAACCATCGTCGCCACGGCAATAACTATATGCGACTCAACAACAAGGAAATCGACCCAAAAGGACACGCTACCGATTTGTTCACACAATGGGCTATTGATTATATTCGCCGGCGTTCCGGGTCCGGCCAGCCGTTCTTTTTGTACCTTGCCTATAACGCACCGCATACGCCAATCCAGCCGCCGGCCGACTGGCTCCAGCGCATCAGGTTCCCCCAACCCAACATTAGTGACAAACGCGCAAAGCTCGTTGCACTAATCGAACATCTCGACGATGGTATCGGCAAGGTGATTACTGCTCTGAAAGACTCCGGCCTAAGTAACAACACCCTGGTTATCTTCACTTCCGACAACGGCGGCCAGCTTAATGTCGGAGCCAACAACGGGCCTTTAAGAGCAGGCAAGCAGGATATGTACGAAGGAGGTATCCGCGTGCCGATGTGCGCTGTCTGGACGAACAGAATAAAACCCGGCTTACAAAGCAATCGTGTCGCCCTCACTATGGACCTGTTTCCGACTATCTGCGAGGCAGCGGACGCTGATATAGCTCACAAGGTTGATGGCCGAAGCATCCTGCCGACGCTGCTTGGTAAGGACCAGCCCCCCGAAGACCGCTTCCTGTTCTGGGTGCGTCGTGAAGGAGGCAATTATGGTGGACGAGCCTATTACGCTGCACGCTACGACGATTACAAGCTCGTCCAGAATAGTCCTTTTGAACCGCTGGGGCTTTATGACCTCAAGGACGACCCGCAGGAGCAGCATCCACTGGACAAAAAGCACAGAATGTATCGGAAACTCTTTACCGCTCTGCGCAACCATGTTATTGAAGCAGGAGTTGTACCTTGGCAGAAATATCCGGTCGAACTAAATGGTTCTTAGCAATACTGAAAAGTGAATATGGTCTTTTAAACTGTCACCACGAGCTCTCCGCTGCACTCAAAAGGTTAACTCCGTAAAGCATCTGACCGATAAACAATGCTGTATGTAAAATAGTGTCGTTAATACAGGAGAGAACGTAAAAAATGAAAAATAGAATCTCTATTTTCAGAACGCTGATATTTGTAACTTTACTGCTGTCGTTGGCCTCATTAGCCGAGGCACAGACCATCCTTATCGAGGCTGAGGGCTTTGAGAACCTCGGTGGCTGGGTGATTGACCAGCAGTTTATGGATCAGATGGGTTCGCCGTACCTTTTGGCTCACGGCTTAGGTCAGCCGGTCAAAGATGCCACAACAGCGGTATCGTTCCCGGCAGCCGGAACATATCGAGTATGGGTGCGCACACGCGATTGGGTAGCACCCTGGAAAGCACCGGGCGCCCCAGGCAGATTTCAACTGCTCGTCAATGGTGTACCGCTGGGAACCATTTTCGGCACCGAGGGGGCAGACTGGCACTGGCAAGCCGGCGGGACGGTCCAGATAACCAAAAGCCGAACCACTATTGCACTTCATGATTTGACCGGCTTTGAGGGCCGATGCGATGCAATTGTCTTCACTACCGATACCGGCTTTACCCCGCCAAATGACGGTGAGCAAATACCCATCTTTCGCGGAAAGGCGCTCGGCTTACCTGATGAGCCGAAAGACGCCGGAAATTTTGACCTTGTTGTGGTCGGCGGCGGAATAGCAGGAACCTGTACAGCCGTCTCGGCGGCAAGACTCGGCCTGCAGGTAGCGCTTATACAGAACCGTCCTATGCTGGGCGGTAACAACAGCTCGGAAGTCCGCGTCCATCTCGGAGGCGAGATTAACCTTCCGCCTTATCCGGCCATAGGCAACATCGTCAGGGAGCTCGACTCCGGATACCAGGGAAATGCAAGGCCGGCTTCGTTCTATGACGACGACAGGAAGCTGCGCGTCGTACAGGCGGAGAAAAATATTCAGATGTTTCTTAATATGCATGCGTTCAAGGTACAAAAGCAGGGCGATTGCATCGTTGCGGTCATCGCCAAACACATCATTAACGGCAGCGAGTTACGTTTCTGCGCCCCCCTGTTCGCAGATTGCACCGGTGACGGTACCATCGGCTATTTGGCCGGCGCCGATTATCGCATGGGACGCGAAAGTGAAAATCAGACCGGCGAATCTATGGCGCCGGAAAAACCCGACAAGATGACTATGGGCGCATCTGTAATGTGGTATTCGGCACAAACCGAACAGCCGACAAGATTTCCGGATTGCCCCTGGGCTCTGCAATTCACCGAAGAAAGCTGCCAGCACGCCACCAGAGGCGACTGGAGTTGGGAAACCGGACTAAACCAGGACCAGATTACCGAATTTGAGTATATCCGCGATTACTCCTTTCGAGCCATTTATGGCAACTGGGCCTTTCAGAAAAACCACAGTCGCAATAAAGACAAATATGCCAAACTAAAACTCGACTGGGTGGCTTACATCGGTGGCAAACGCGAATCCCGCCGGCTGCTCGGCGATTGTATCTTGCAACAGCAGGACATCCAGAAACGAAAAAGATTCCCTGACTCCTTTGTAACCAGCACCTGGTCGATAGACCTGCACTATCCTGACCCGAAAAACTCCAAATATTTCCCGGGTGAAGAATTCCGTACTATTGCCAAATACGGTAAGAAAAAACCGTATCCCATCCCGTACCGTTGCCTGTATTCACGCAATATACAAAATCTGATGATGGCCGGCCGCTGTATCAGCGTTACCCACGTGGCGTTAGGTACGGTCCGCGTGATGCGCACCTGCGGTATGATGGGAGAGCTTATCGGTATGGCTGCCTCGCTGTGCAAAAAATACAACACGGACCCGCGCGGCGTTTATCAGCACCACTTAACCAAGCTCAAACAATTAGCAAGACGCGGTGTCGGAAAGCTCAACGAAACAAACGATGAGGCCTATAAGCGGGCCGCAGAGAACGGCCGGCTCGCAAATGAAGGTTTTATTCGCTGCCAAAATTTCGTCAAGGGCTGGCTTCAGCAGGCCGACCCTAAAACCCTCCTCATTCCCAGAAACTTAGACCGGGACAAGGACATCTGGAACGCCGAGGACTGCGCCGCAGATAATTACCCATTTATGGTCCTTACCGCAGCCATTACCGACCCGTCTCTTTTCCAAGGCCGAATGCTCGATATGCTTCGGGCCGAAACCATACTTACATCCCGTATCGACAGTCTGCCCGATACATACTCTTTTTCCAAGGAGGGTTTCCTCTATCAACAACCCGATATGCCTCGTATCATCTTTGGCTCATCGGAATATATCAAGGACGGACTGCTGCCGCTCACCGAATGGCTCGGCCCAAGCCCCTGGTCAGAACGTATGCTCAACATACTTAACGATTTGTGGCAGCATGCACCCGTTGAAACAAGTTACGGAAAAATCCCCTCTCGAAGCCAGGAAATCAATGGGGAAATGCTACAGACTTTATCTCGAATCTACTGGATGACGGGTGAAAAGAAATATCTATATTGGGCTATCCGGCTTGGGGACTATTATTTGTTGGACAGACACCACCCAACAAGGGACGAAAGCAGCCTCATGCTGCGCGACCACGGCTGTGAAATTGTCTCAGGCTTATGCGAGCTGTATGCGACGGTTAGTTTTGCAATGCCGGCCAAAAAGCAAGCATATCAAATACCCATTCATGAAATGCTCGAATGCATCCTTCGGCTCGGCCGAAACGAGCATGGTCTATTCTACAACTCCTTCAATCCCAGAACCGGCTGGCACGATAAAGGTCTAACCGACACCTGGGGTTATAACCTCAATGGTTTTTACACAGTGTATCTCATAGACAAGACCGAGGAATACCGCCAGGCCGTCCGAAAAGCGCTTATCAACCTGAATAACTACTACAGCTACAGGAATTATAAGTGGGGAGGTTCTGACGACTACGCGGATTCTATTGAAAGCGCCATTAACCTTTACAATCGTGAGCCTATTGCCCCGGCCGCTCAATGGATGGACGGCGAAATAAAGGTTATGTGGAACATGCAAAAGTACGATGGCATCATTGAAGGATGGCACGGCGACGGCAACTTCACCAGAACTACGATTATGTACTGTCTCTGGAAAACAAAAGGCCTGACTATCAGTCCCTGGCGGGATGATGTCATTTTGGGAGCCGTCCAGGATGGCGATGCCCTCAAAATTTCTATCAGCGCCAAGAGAGACTGGAAAGGAAAAATTATCTTTGACAGCCCGCGTCATCAGACAATTATGAAGATGCCCCTTGACTGGCCGAGAATCAATCAGTTCCCTGAATGGTTCACCGCAAAAAGCAACAAAAGCTATGCCGTTCACGACCTGACATACAATTCGAAAAAAATATATACAGGCAAACAATTACAGCAGGGTCTTACAATACATCTAGAACCCCGCACTGAACGCCAACTGCTTGTGCAGACTTCGGCGAGCTCAGTCGAGCCGTAACCACAACAAAAGCACATACACACAAAAAGAAAAGGCCGGGCTTACGCACCTGTGCCTTGCACTCTGTTTGTGACTGACATTCAAATCAGGGGGTATAGTAATGACAAAATTAACTTTTTCTCAAACTTCCAGCGACATCGAAAAAGCAACTCATGTTTATGCTGAGCTTCGGCGGACTCGCCCGAGCACAAAACGGGACCTTAAAAATTACGTCAAGGTCTTTCTCGGCATCGACGTTCCCGAGATGAAAATTTGCCCCGAACATAACAGCCCAATGGATTATCTCTGGTACAGCTTTTCCGCTGACTTCACTGGCCAGGCAAAAGCTAATGCCGATGCAGTAATCTGGGCCAACCGTGCTGGCGGCAAGACCGAGCTGGCTGCCATTGCCACACTTATGGACTGCGTCTTTAAACCGAGCTGTCAAATAAGAATACTCGGCGGCTCAGGTGAGCAGGCCGGCAGGATGTACGAATACCTGACCGACTTTCTATACAACGGCTTCGAGCAGTTTTTAGCCGGACCTGTACTAAAAGCAAAATGCTCCTTTACCAATGGTTCGGCGGTTGAAGTCCTCACGCAATCGGCAACCAGTGTTCGCGGCCAGCACATTCAAAAACTCCGTTGTGATGAGCTTGAGCTTTTCGATGAGGATGTTTTCGCCGCCGCCAAGTTTACCACACAAAGCACTGCAAATCTCACAGCCGCTATGGAGCTAATCAGCACGATGCATCGGCCTTACGGCTTAATGCAAAAAGTAGTTTCCTCTGCACCGAAGTTGGGCACGCCTATCTTCAAATGGTGTATATGGGAAGTAATTGAAAAGTGCACCGACAGAAACTGTTCGCAGTGTCCTTTATGGGCTGACTGTCAGGGCAAGGCTAAAGCAGCCAATGGTTATCTTAAAATCGACGATTGCATAACGCAAATGCGTCGAGCCAGCAGAGCGGGATGGGAGGCCGAGATGCTCTGCAAAAGACCTTCGTTGGAGAATGTAGTCTTTAATGAGTTCGACCCGGCTATACATGTTCAACCTGTTGATTACGACCCCAATATTCCGCTTTACCGCGCGCTTGATTTTGGTTTTGTAAATCCTTTTGTGTGTTTGTGGATTCAGGTTGACACCCTCGGTGTTGTTCGCGTGATAGATGAATACGTTCGCAGCAGAGCTACCATTGATGTGCACGCCGACGAAATAAAAAGCCGAACGCCGGTTTCCGAAGAACAGGTGGCGGCTACATTTTGCGACCCGGCGGGCGCAGGTGTAAATGATGTTACCGGCACAAGTGTCGTTCGAGAGCTGCGGGCAATGGGAATAACAGTGCGATTCAGGCGAAGCGGGATTCTGGAGGGCATTGAGCTTATCCGCCGGGCGATCCGCTCCGGCGACGGCCAAAGCACGCTTATAATCTCGCCGAGATGTCAGCGCCTGATAGAGGCGATTGAGTGCTATCACTATCCACAGTCCGGCAACACCGCTGGCGAACTACCGCTCAAAGACGGCCTATACGATCACCCCATCGACGCCCTGCGATACTTCTTCGTAAACCACAAACACCCCACAAAAACCACTACCAGACGATATTAAATGTGGTGGAATACGCAAAAGAATCGTTAAAATCACAGAAATATCAAAGAAAATCTAAAAAAATTCTTTTTTTCAGAACAAATCCAGCACTTTTAGCCGAATTATATGGTATAATATTCTGGGATTCAGAAAAGGAGGTGCGACAGTGGATATTGGGAAAAAATTAAAAATTGCAAGAAAGTCCATCGGTTACACACTGGAAAAGGCCTCGCAGGAAAGCGGAATAGGTAAATCCTCTCTTAGTAACTTTGAAAACAACGAAAGAGAACCAAAGTTTTCGCAGCTTAGCAAATTAGCAGAGGTTTACCTTAGAGCAGTAGAGTTCTTCTTGACTGATGAATTGCCACACGAAGAGTTGATGCTTTGGCGAGCTGCCCCAAATAATGAAGAGGAAATTAAAAAAACTGAGGCAAAATTCAGACAACTTTGTGAACAGTACCATAATCTTGAGGTACTCACAGGAGAAGTGAGGAAAGTCAGACTTCCAGAGCCGGATGTTGATAAGCCGGAAGAATTCACTTTCTGGCAGGCTGAGTCTTTTGCAAGAAAGGTCCAAAATCAATTTTGTCTTGGTGATATACCAAGTTCCTCAATTAAACGAGTTCTGGAAGAAAGATACTATGTGAAAATATTTCATTTGGCTTTTTCCGGTAGTGCTATTTCGATGTTTTCTCCAAAGTTTAGATACGCAGTTCTTTTGAATATGGATAGAACAACAAAGCAATGGCGCAGGAACTTTGATCTTGCTCATGAGCTCTTTCATCTCTTAACGTGGAATATTTTCACAACCTGTCGTTTACAAAGTACCCAACCCACTGAAGATGAGGAGAAACTCGCGAACGCATTTGCAAGCCAGCTTTTAATGCCCGAAGATGCCCTAAGAGAAAGGATTAATCTGCGTAAAAATGAACAAGGTGAAATTAAACTAGACCACTTAGATGACATTGCTAGAGAATTTGGAGTATCTTTAGATGCATTGGTTTGCCGTATAGCAAACCTTTTCAAAATTCAAAAACAAGATACTGAAAAATATCTCGATACTGCTAAAAAGTTGGCCAAATTCCATAAACCTCGAGAATCTGAAAACCAAGAGACATTACCTGAGAGGTACTGTGATTTAGCACTACGAGCTTTAAGAGAAGGAAACATGTCTTTGATGCAGTTCGCGAAGTACATGGGTATCAGTTACAGAAAAGCTGAGGAATATCTCACGGATGATGATTTCACGGATGAAAAAACTTCAATTTCTGTTGCTTGATGCCGGGCCAATTAAAAAACTTTTTGAGTTGGGCTTCTGGGATAAATTTATCGAAAGTTGTGATGTTACTATATCCCGGATAGTAGCAAACCAAGCCGAGCGTATAGGACGAGAATTTGATATTAGCATAGATCTCAAATCTTACGAGGAAAAGAGGCTCATAAAAATCTTTGATTCGGAACCATCTGTATACAAGATTTTTTATGAAAAATTTGACCAGATATACAAACCTATTATCCACCCTGGCGAAAGAGAAACGTTAGCTTTTTTGTATAATTCTTCAGAAAATTGGCGTGTATGCGCAGCCGACAAAGCAGTTTTTAAAGTTTTAGGCTTGCTTAGCAAGGCTGAACAAGGAATTTCTTTAGAAGAGATTTTGAAACAGATTGGTCTATCGCTGGAACTGGAATGGAAATACACTAAAAAGTTTCGTGAGAAGTATACTCACATGGGCCAGATAGACTCAATTCAAAACAGAGGCCTCCTTTAGCCTTCTAAACATCTACTACGAAGCGATAGCAGTCAAAAACAAAAACCACAACCAGACGATACTGATAGCAGAATCACCATCAAAATAATCATACCTGAACTTAAGAGTTTGGGAAATTTGCTGAAAATCAGCTTAAGACGGCAACGCTTTTGCCCGATACTACAAACAATTATGGAAGGAAACGGAGAATGAAAAACCTCGGCTGGAATGAGCGGATAAAGGAGGAAACAGGGCTGAGGTGCGGAGGGAGAGGAAAAAGCGAGATATCCTCAGCCCTGTGAATGTGCTCAAATAAACTCTATATCAGGAACCTCTATGAAAAGCTATACTTTTTTTGTCAAAAAATGTTCGTATTTGACAAAATAACATCCGCCGGACAAAATATTCCAAACAACTCTTTATCATCAGGTAACAAATTAATAATAACCTTTGTCATGTATTTTGTCAATTATAATATCAAAATATTTTTTGTCAAACAGAAATATTTCTGGCACAAATGAAAAAATTTTATGCTTACAATGCTCACAGACAACATTCTCGAGCTTACTGGCAATACTCCGTTGCTGCATTTGAAAGGCAAGAAAATTTTCGTTAAAGCTGGATTTTTCCGCCCCCAATGGCGATATCAAAGACCGAAGCGTTAAGCATCAAATAAAAAATGGGCTGAGGCAAGGAGGAAAGGAGAGAAATTAAAAAACCTCAGCCCGTGGCTTTGAGTAATTTTATACGAATTCTGTCTACAAAAGTTCGCTTTGGAGAAAACAACGATCTTTATTTCTGTAAAAAATTGCTATTAACCCTGATTTTGTTTCAATTCTTGGCCAAAACCGGCCATAATGGAGAGAAGAAATCCATTTTTAAAAAATCCGCATACACTTTAATAAAAGGAGTTTACTATGCCTTCTTATGACTATAGAGTCTTTAAGCGTTTATATGTTGCTATTGTGGGGATTGGTTTGTTTTGTTCATCGGTGTGCGCGGAATTCCCGAAGTTTGAATATCACCAAATCGCCCGAATCGGCAACAGAATGGGCCAGACCTCTCTCGTGGATGTTGATAAAGATGGGGACCTGGACTGGATTGCCGGCTGCAATGGCGGCACAATATGGTGGTTTGAATACAAAGCCCCGGATAATTGGGTCCAACATACCCTCGGCCAAAAAGCCCCGACCGATGTCGGCGGCACAGCTTTCGATATAGACGGCGATGGATGGATTGACCAGGTCTCCGGCCAGGCCTGGTATCGCAACACCGGCAAACCGCGCGAAGAAGAATTTGTGATTTATCCCAACGGAGTTACAAATAACTGCCACGACAACGTAGCCGCAGACATCGATGGAGACGGCAAATTCGATGTAGTCGCGATGAGCGATAGAAGCGCATTGTACTGGTATAAAATCCCCGCCGACCCAACCAGAAAATGGAAGGAGCACAGAATCGGCGAAGCCGTCCACGGTGCAATTGACCCGGCGGGTGTCGCCGACATCGACGGCGACGGAGACAACGACGTTGTTCGCACGAACATCTGGTACGAAAACACCGATGGAAAAGGAACAAAATGGACCGAGCATAATAACATCGATTTCGGACAGCCCAAAGCCAGATTCCCCCTGATGACAAAATCTTGGATAACCGACCTCGACAAAGACGGCGATAATGACATCATTCAGGCCGAAGGAGACTGTTTGAGCGGACGAATGGCTTGGCACGAAAATACTGATGGTAAAGGTCGAATATGGAGCAGACACTTAATTGCAGACAAGGCCGGCCAGGACTTTCATTCACTCGCCCTGGCAGATTTCGATAACGATGGCGACCTTGACGTCTTTTCCGGCGGGGGGCCATTGACCGAAAGTCCACCTCGTAAATGGTTTATCTGGGAGAATTTAGACGGCAAAGGCCGAAAATTCAAACAGCACATAATTCTCAGCGGCAAACGCTGCCACGAAGCCAAGGCGGCCGATGTCGATGGCGATGGCGATATTGACATCTGCTCCAAGCCCTGGAACGGCGATGAGCACGTTTATCTTCGCAACCTGCTCAATCACAATTCCACGAATAAAATCTTGCAATAATAAGAAAAATCTGTTAATATGTAGGCATCAAATAAAATTCTTTAGGAGATGATGGGATGTCCCTGCACTTTTTCCGAGTTGGAGTTAAACCATTCAGGTTTTTGTTAATGCTCATAAGTATAATCACAATGGTCGTTACAGTTGCCTCTGCTGCGGAGTATCACAATAACAAATCCCTGGCCAAACTTCTCAAATCCCTCACAGAACAAAGTCCTGACCTTGTGCGAGTTGATAATATTGCTCAATTTATAGATGGCAAACGCAAGGTTTGGTTAGTCGAAGTGGGTAAAGGCGCTGAGCAAGACCGTAAAACTCGCCCGGCGATGTTGGTCGTGGCAGGCATCGAAGGCAATGATCTCATTGGATGTTCTGTGGCTGTATCCTGGATCAAACATTTGATTGAGCAATATGAAACCAACACCCAAATGACTAAACTTCTTCAGACAACAACGGTTTATGTCATCCCGCGACTCAATCCCAATGCCGCGGGGCACTTTTTTAATGAGCCCAAATGCGAAACAACCCGCAATGACAAACCTGTCGATGACGACCATGATGGACTGATGGATGAAGATGGCCCCGAAGACCTTAACGGGGACGGACTAATTACCTCGATGCGTATCGAGGATCCCGAAGGCGAATATATCCTTGACCCTAATGACGACCGTCTGCTCATAAAGGCCGACCCTCTCAAAGGCGAAGTTGGTGCATGGCGTTACCTCACGGAGGGAATCGATAACGACCACGATGAGTTATGGAATGAAGATGGCCTTGGTGGCGTTAACTTTAACCGTAACTTCCCGTACAATTTCGAATTCTTTGCTTCCGACGCCGGCGTGCACCAGGTAAGCGAGGCCGAAACGCGGGCTCTTGCGGATTTTGTTATCGACCACCCCAATGTCGGTATTATTATGACCTACGGCGCCGCCGACAATCTCCTGAAGACCCCTAAAAGCGCACCACCGCCTGATCGCCGAAAGCCCATGACTGCGATTGATGAGGATGATGCGGGCTACTATAAAGCGATGGGAATGCTCTATCGCAAAGCCCTTGGATTAGACAAAGAGCTTGAAGATACCTCTTGCCCTGGCACCTTCAGCGACTGGATGTATTTCCACCGCGGCCGCTTATCGCTTGCGGCCAGACCCTGGTCTCCTGCACTTGCTGTCGAGATTTTAAAAACCTCTGAAAAAAAGGAAAAAGACGCTGAATCCGAGCACAAAAAAAGCAACGAGAGGATGGATAAGGAAGATAAAGATGATGCAGACAAACGCAACGAAAAAGAGCGGCAGGAGCTAAAATGGTTTGATGAACATGCACCGCAGGCCTTCGTCAAATGGCAGGCAATCGAACATCCCGATTTTCCGAATCAACATGTCGAGGTCGGCGGATATTCTCCTTTCGCCCTTACTAATCCTCCGGTTGAGATGATTGAACAAATAGCTGCTAAACACGCTGATTTCCTGACAATAGTAGCGCAACGGCTTCCACGCATCGGCATCCGAAAGATAGAAACACATCATCTGGGCCAATCGGTATATGAGGTCAGGATTCAATTGGAAAATACCGGATTCCTGCCAACCTCAATCTCACAGGGCCAGACAACAAGAGAGGTCTATCCAACGCGCCTGATTATAGAGCTGGACAACAGATTTTTCCTTTCCGGGACCAGAATTACAAATATCCCCTTGATACTGGGAAGCGGCGGGATGGAAGAGGTGCGATATATAATCCGGTCCTCCGGCCGCAAAAAGATTAATTTCGAACTCATCTCAGTTTTAGCCGGACAGGTAACCGGAACTATCGAGTTAACAAACGCCGAATGAATCAGCAAAGAAATATTTTGATATCAGAGGTTTATCATGAAGCGGAAAATAAAATTTAAGATTTACATCGCTATTTTGTTTACTTCATTTCTCATCCTCATACTTGCCGAAGCAGGCCTTGCCCAGGTTCGTACTCGCAAGCCGAAGGCTGCAAATCCGGCCAAGCATTCCTTTCCCGCGCTGGGCATCACGGCTGAACGCAAAGTCCAGGTCGCATGGAACCGCTTTTACGACCATGCCGGCCTGGGGGCTATCCTCGCCCGGCTCCACAAAGCCTTCCCCGACCTTACCCGCCTGTATTCTATCGGCAAGTCAACCCAGGGCCGAGATATTTGGTGCCTGGAAGTTACGGCACTTAACGTTGGCGACCCCGACCGCAAGCCGGGAATGTATATCGACGGCAACATTCACGGCAACGAGGTCCAGGCGGGCGAAACGGTAGCCTATACAGCTTGGTATCTTTGCCACCAATACGGAAAGCTCGAAAAAGTAACCGCTTTGCTTGATGATAGGGTGTTTTACCTTTTACCAAGCATCAATCCCGATGGGCGCGATTCCTGGCTTAATAGAGGCGGTTTCGCGAGGTCCGGAATGGAACCGACAGACAACGACCGCGATGGTCTCGCCGATGAAGATGATAGCGAGGACCTCAACGGGGACGGTTTTATCGCACGAATGCGTATCAAGGACCCCCACGGGCGGTTAATACCACATCCTGATTATCCCCAATACCTGATGGTCAGGGCAAAGGCAGATGAACCTGGAGAGTATAGCCTGATTGGCTGGGAAGGAATCGACAATGACGGCGACGGCCGTATTAACGAAGACGGCCCCGGCGGGTATGACATGAACCGCAACTGGGCATACGACTGGCAGCCGGATTATATTCAATACGGGGCCAGGGAATATCCCTTCTCGCAGCCGGAAACCCGTGCGGTGTCCGAGTTCGTTCTGGCCCATCCCAATATCGCAGCGGCCCAGTCGTATCACAACTCCGGTGGTATGATTCTGCGAACTCCGGGCCGTGAAGGCGGCGAGATGAAAAGCCAGGACGATAGAGTACTGAGACTTATCGCCGAGCGAGGAGAAAAAATAATCCCCTTTTACCGCTCGATGATTATATGGAAGGACCTCTATACAACCTGGGGAAGCGAGCTTGATTGGCTTTATGGAGGCCGTGGCATTCTTTCCTTTACAAATGAGTTGTGGACATCCAAAAACCTGTACAAAACCCTCGATCGGCCTTCGGATGAGCAGCAGGCCGAATTTATCGAATTTGTGCTGATGGGCGATGCTGCTGTCCCCTGGCGGGAATTTGAGCATCCGACCTATGGCACGATTGAAATTGGAGGCGAGAAAAAAGAGTGGGGGCGTTTACCGCCTTCCTTCTTGCTTGAGGAGGAGCTTCACCGCAATATGGCTTTTACGCTCTATCATGCGGATATGATGCCGCTGCCCAGAATCAGCGAGATGAAGATAGAGAAGCTTGACGAAAACTTATTCAAGATTTGGGTAACCATCGAGAACCGGCGTCTGATTCCCACCAGAACGGCTCAGGATGTGGCTAATCATATCAGTTCGCCGGATATTGTCTCAATTCGGAGTGGTGACATTCGTGCCCTCTCTGCCGGGCAGGTTACGGACCAATACTTCAAGCGCGTCCGGGCCGTTGAACGCCGTCCCGAGCGGGTGGAGTTGGATACCATCGACGGCATGAGCGCTGTGCGCGTGCAGTTTATCGTCGAGGGAAGAGGCGAATTTACCGTGACGGTCGATTCAGTTAAAGGCGGTTCGCTTGAGGAAAGTCAATTACTACCTTAATCATATTAGCGTAGGTGTGTCAAAATATTGATAATGGGACGCCAAATTCGTATCTTTGTGACTATTCCGGCTCAAAGAACTACGAAAAGTGACTAAGAAAGACTTGAATTTTCTTGACAGACTTAATAAATTATTGGAAATAACACTCAGTGGCGCAGCTGAGGAGGAGCCAATTAGAGGTCACGATGGCTATTGATAAGCAGAGGCCAGCTTTTTGTCTGGACATCTGTAAGTATTAAGGAGGACACACTTATAAAGAAATTGAACCCGCTACCAGTATAACTTCTGCATCAAAGAAGAGCCCTTCATTCAAGAGGAAGGGACTATCTATTGGCTCGGTATTAAGGAGCTTGCCCCTGCCAATACAAACTACAAATTTGGATGGAAAACGACCACTCGTAAACTTGGATTGAATGATGATGCCGTCTTCTTCCTTGCTGAAAAGCTCGTTTCATTCCCGCTGGAGTACCCTAAAGAGCATGAGTACATGAGTGAATCGCTCAATCTGGCATTCGTAATTACTGGTAGTGGAGAAAGCCGAGCGGAACATGACCTCGGCGATGCACCGGACAGCTCCAACAGTTTACCCGGGGCGACGATGCTCGCATATCCGAGCGGGGTCGTGGCGAACTACCCGTCGGTTTACGAGGCAGGCTCACCTCCATACGATCCAATTCATTGGCAGCCTAACGCCATGTATCATCTTGGCCGGATTGTTACTAACGAAAGCGAGGCGGATCTTGGGTATGACGAAGATATCAAGAACAATCTCATTCCCCCTGGTGATTTATCTGACTTAGACGGAGGAGACGACGGTGTCACGCTAACGTTGGTTTTACCACATTGCCAGGAGGCTACGTTCGATTACACAGTGACCGTTTTGGTCCCCGATATCAGTAGGGCTATTGTAAATGTGTGGTGTGACTGGAATCGTGATGGTGACTGGGATGATGTCGTGGTATGTCCTGACGGCACTACCGTACCGGAATGGGCCGTTAAGAACCAAATGCTGCTTTTCATGGGACCAGTGCCCCTTACTATAACCACACCTACATTTATGTGCTGGCATCCACAGACAGAAGCTGAGCTGGATCCGATGTGGATGCGAATCACAATAGTAGAATTGCCATGGGGGCAGGACTTTATGGGTGGCGCTGCTATACCTGGTGGTTCCGCACCAGCCGATGGATACGAGTATGGTGAGACAGAGGACTACCTCATTTATCCAGGAAAAGAAGGCGAACCACTCGAATATGACTGGGGTGATGCCCCAACTGGAACGGTCGCAGCAGGTTACCCGACGCTCGCCGTTACAAACGGCGCCAACCACGTCATTGCCGGTCCGTGGCTCGGTGACGAGAACGACCGGCCTGAAAGTGAGCCGGATGGCCAACCGGACCCGGATGCCCTCGGTGATGACAATGCCGTCAAAGATGATGAAAACGGGGTTTCTATACCAATACTAATTCCTGGCCAGCCAGTGGACATAACGCTTGAGGTTAGCGGAGACGGTGGCGTCGTCCAGGCGTGGATTGATTTTAACAGTGATATGACCTGGCAGCCCTCCGAAAAAATATATGACGGTTTCTTACCTGTTGGGATACACACCCTACCGGTTTTTGTGCATGATAGTATTTTGGTTGGACGGACCTTCGCCCGATTCCGAATCAGCAAGCTGGGCGGCTTAGGCCCAGAAGGTCCGGCCCCCGACGGCGAGGTCGAGGACCACGAAGTCTTCGTCGAGAGTATGCCGCAAGCCACTTCCAGACCGGGTAGCGCTACACAATGTCCAGTCTTTGCAACGCAATGCCCGACCGTAGCGACCCAGTGTGTAGTCGTGACAATGTGTCCTCCAGTTAACACTACCTGTTCGGCAGCTCAAACTCAGTGCTCGGCTGTTGAGACACAGTGTCCCCCTGCGGAAACAAAGTGTCCAGCAGAGCAAACCAAATGTCCGCCCATGCAGACTCGGTGCCCGGCAGTAGATACTGAATGTCCATCGGTAGACACAAGATGCCCTGCTGAGAAGACTAAATGTCCAACAATATCTACACAATGTCCCCCGGTAGATACAAGGTGTCCAGGAGAAGATTCTGGATGTCTTATAGCTGAGACAAAGTGCCCCCGAGAACCGACACTATGTTATGTTGAACCGACTGTTTGTCCAGAAGAGACCCAATGTCCGCCGGTAAATACCCGTTGTCCGTTCGAATCTACCCGATGTCCACCGCAACTGACCAGATGTCCGCCCGGACCAACTATATGCTACACAGAAGAGACCCAGTGCCCGCCTCAGGAGACCGAATGTCCGCCCGTAGATACCCGATGTCCGCCCGGACCAACTATATGCTACACAGAAGAGACCCAGTGCCCGCCTCAGGAGACCGAATGTCCGCCCGTAGATACCCGATGTCCGCTCATAGGTACTTTTTGCCCGAGATGCCCACTTCCGTTTACTCAGAAGGAAGCGGTGGAAGCAAAGAAGTCTGTTGTTACAGCGCAATGTCCGGCGATAGAGGCAAAATGTCCCACTATTATCACAAAGCCATTGTTAGCAAAAACGCGATGACCTGTGGGACAGAATATAACCTGGAAGAAGGAACTTGAAGCCCAAGCGTCAGCAACGAGACGCAATGGTTCAAGCATATCTTGTTCGGTCGTGGACTGGCCGGGACATAAGCTTACTCAATACTTAACCAGCGTTTGTCTGTTATACGATAGGTAGGAATTATGTCACCTCTTCCGGCGCTGGCACTACGAGAAATCTATTCAAAAAAGTCATTGCGAGGAGCGAATCGACGAAGCAATCTCATTTTGAATTTCATATTTTGGTAATTCGTGCTTGTTTAGAATTTAGATACCTGTCCTGAGCAGGGTCGAAGGATTAGTATTTAGTCTTTTACAAATAAAGTTGTGCGCAAAATGGTCATGAAATATTGTTCACCCGACAATTACGGTTCTCAGCGATGGGATGATATACATTTCCCGCAGTTTGAGAGCGGTGGCAGTGACCTTGCGTCCCAAAGCTGTCAAGTAATACTTGTACGTGTTTGCGATTTTCTTAATCAGTCCATGTTTTCGTAATCGCTTGAGCAGCCTCGACACCTGATGGGCACTCTTGCCGGACAAGTATCGACGAAGATTACGATTTTGAAATCCGCTGATGTTAAACTCGCCTCGAATGATGGCACGGAAAGGATCAAGGTCATCGCCGGAAAAAAGATTGAACCCGCGATAACTGCGGTTGTCATCTTTTACTGCTCCGGATATTTTGTTCAAGTCTCGAATGCCACTGCTTGGATCATCAATCGTAGAGATGAAGTCAAGATACCTGCGATTGGAATCAGCCATCATTTCAAGCAGGATTTGCAGACTGTAGATAGATTTCCTCAGCGGGGCAACTTTCATCTCCCACGTGCCGTCACGATGTTCCACCCTTCTGTTGTGTTTGAAAAAAGAAACGTCATTAGCTACGGTCTCGATACGAAGAACAAGACCGAACTTGTCAATCCGTACAAAGCAGTTATCGAGCAGCTTAAAACCAATACCTTTTTTATTAAGCTTGGCTGCCAGTTGGTTATGGCCGTTACAGTAGAATTGCAGACGGAACGGCGCCCATGTTGGCACCCTCAGATAACACAGTCCCAGTTCCGGCGTAATGAAATAGAAGTAATAATGCAGACACCAGCCGGCAACCGTTTTGAGATAGGTTTTGTGTGTTTTCTTGTTATGCCATGGCTTATAACGAGTACAAGATTTCATCGCCGAGAATATATACACCAATCCGGGATGAGAACCTCGTTGTTTTATAATCTGCTTGATACGCTCTTCTTTGCGGAATTTCTTTTTGCGGAGAAATTCGATTTCCAAACCATTTTCCTCTGCCAGGCGTTCAGCATTTGTGCGAATCTCATCTCGCAAAAGCTCAGCCCATTTAGTGTAATCGAATATACGAATGTCTTTTGTTTTGAGCAGACTGCTCATCCCATCAGCATAACAGATTCCGGGGATAATTCCTGTAAAATACGATTCGGTCAAGGCACGAGAGTGTACCTTGAATCTTGTTTGCGTAACGATCGATAAAATTTTCCATAATTGGCAATACCTCCAAAAACTTACAAATTCTCGTACAAACAGTGCCGTATATTCGTAAATTTTGGTGGTAAAGTAAAACGACTATTTTTATGGGTTCAGTAGCGTACACAACCGTTGTATTAGTAAAGTGTAGGGCTGCTTCAAAGCTGGTGACAAATCGTCTTTTATTTGGCGACAGATTTGATCAGCCCGGCGGTAGCAGCGAAGCTCTTTAGTAACAGAAAAAGCAATCTCCCTCCCTCGAAAGAGGGCGGGGAGGGAGATTGCGGTCATACGAACAGAGAAGATGTGAAGCAGCGGAAGGCGGTTTCGTTAAGGCGTCAGCCTTTTGTCTCTCGCGATGACCCATTTTTGAGGCAGGTTTGGCTGGAAGCGATGAATTTAGAGTCAGTTAAGATACTCTCCGGTATGTTGCTGATAAGAGTGGGTAAAAATTTCCTTATTTTGAGACAAAATCAGGA
>Ga0315552_1000029_pt1 | contig 85391 bp, 81 predicted proteins | sample SalMarSW160170MG_2_FD_203102 | JGI IMG/M metagenome (GOLD analysis project Ga0315552, IMG submission 203102) | Salt marsh sediment microbial communities from the Plum Island Ecosystem LTER, Massachusetts, United States - Salt Marsh Sediment SW1601-70 ...
GGCAACAGAAATCGCCGCCAAAGCATTATAGACATTAAAGCCGCCCAATAAACTCAAGCGAAATGGGGTATTTCCCACCATAAAACCTATCCCCCTTGATGATTTATTAACTTTGGCAGCTTTAATAAATTTATAATTTTCAATTTTCAATTTCCAATCAATTTTCAATTTTTCAATGTTCAAATTTTCATTTGCACTATAACAAAATTTCTGATAACTGGGGAATTTTAAAAAGTAATCTGCCTTTTTGTCGTCAATATTAATAATATGAACGTTTTTGGCGGCTCGAAAAAGTTTTCCTTTTGCCTCGCAATATCTCTCAAAACTGCCGTGCGCTTCAATGTGCTCAGGAGTTAAATTAGTAAAAACTGCCGTATCAAAATTAATGTATTTGTGGCGGTGCTGTTTTATACCTTCAGAAGTAACTTCCAAAACCGCGTACTCACACCTATCTATTGCTGATTGGTGTAAAAACTTCTGCAATTTAAACCGGCCCGGCATTGTCATTTTTAAATCATTTTTCCATTCTTTATCTCCAATTTTAAATTTAATAGAAGAAATAGAGGCAGTTTTGAATCCTGCTTGTTCTAAAATTTTTGTTGCCAGATAAATTACAGTTGATTTTCCGTTTGTTCCAGTCACTCCAATCACTTTTAACTTCCTGCTCGGAAAACCGTAAAAAATCGCTCCCAAAAAAGCAAGCTTTAAGTGATACCAGCTGATAAAGAAATCTGGAATAATTCTTCTAATTATTTCTTTCATTTTCCTAAAATCTTTAAACCTTGTTTTATCTTTTCCTCGTCTTTGATGTCTTTGGGAACTTGGGATAATGCCTCTTTGGCTTGCTGGCCGGAAAAACCGAGATTAATTAGAGCCTGTTCAGGTTCGCTTATTCCCTCTTTGCTTTTTTTAATTGGATATAATTCTTTTATTTTACCAGACAGCTCTAAAATAATTGTCTGGGCTTTTTTTCTGCCAATACCTGAAATTTCTTCAAATATTTTTTCGTCCTGAGCTTCAATGGATTTTTTTATCTTTTCCAATGGTCCTAATGAAGAAATTTCCAAAGCGGCTTTTGGTCCAACTCCCCGAATATTCTCTAATATCTCAAAAAAATCCAGTTCCTCTTTTGTTAAAAAACCATATAAATCCAAGGCTGTTTCCCGCACATTAAGAAAGCAGAAAAGTTCTAAATTTCCAGATTCTATAATTTTAGCAAGAGTTTTTTGCGACAAAAAAATCTTATAGCCAACACCGTTGACGTCAAGGATAATACACTTATCTGTTTTGAATTTTATTTTACCTGAAAGATAACTAATCATATTTTAATCATAGCCCAAGCCTTGCTTTTTTTCAAACATTTTGTTAAACTTTAAGAATGCCAGTAATTAAAAGCGCTAAAAAAGCCTTGCGGCAAAATAAAAAGCGGGGAATAATTAATCTACAACGCAAAAAGAAGACAAAAGACCTGATCAAACAGGTCAAAGATTTAATTTCTTTAAAAAAACACGAAGAAGCAAAAAAACTTTTGCCGCAAGTTTACAAAACATTGGACAAAACAGCAAAGATTGGAATTATTAAGAAAAACACAGCAGCCCGAAAAAAATCTCGTATCACTAAGTTAATTAATAAAAATACCTAATTATTAATTTCTAATTACTAACTAATGTCTAATGCCCCAAATCCCAATAGCCAAATCTTTGTTCATTAGTCATTAGACATTGGGATTTAGTTAGAAATTAGGTCAATTAGAAATTAGAAATTCTGAATATCGGGAAATCAGATATCTGCTATTAACATATCTAACGCTATCTCCGGCTTTATTCTCCCTGCTTTAATATTATAGTCTGCCTGAAATATTTTCTGGTAGATTTTTTTTAATTCTTCAATGGTAAATCTTTTTATATGCCAACTTGATTTCCTTACAACAAAAGGATGCAGACCAAGTTTTTTACTTAAAGAACTTATTTCTGATTGAGCTATATACTTCTTGCCTTGCGACTTAATTATCAAAAGATTGCGGAACTGATAATTAATCATTGTTAAGAGATAAAAAGGTGAATCTCCTTTTTCCAAATGCTTGTGAGTCAAAAAAAGCGCCTTTTTCTTGTTCCTTTCCGCCAAGGCATCTATTGTCTTAAAAATGTCTGTTTCAACTTTTGACCTAACTAAAAGTTCAACATCTTCTTGAATAACCTTTCTCCCCTTGGCAAAAAAAGATAATTTTTTTATTTCATTCGAAAATTGCCAAAGGTCATTGCCAATAAAATCAACAAGTTTTTCTAATGCGCTTGGTTCAATTTCTCCTCCGTAGTTCTCAAACTCTTTTTTCGCCCAGTTTTTCAGTTCATATCCACTAAGAAACTCAAATACCTGAGATTTACCATATTCTTTAAGGAATTTAAACAATGGGTCATTTTTAAGCGGTGCTTGTTCTTCAAAAAATATAATTATATCCTTTGTTTTTTTATAATCTTCTTTCTTTTTCAAAAACTTTTCCTTAAAATCAGAGTCTAAAAAAGCATTCTTTAGAATTATCAATTTCTTCTCCTGAAACATTGAAATCGAACGAATCTGATTGTCAAAATCATGAAAACTTTTCTCCTTTATATCTAAAACAATTAAACTTAACCCACTTTTGTGAATTTTCCTATGCCCCTTAACAATCTCCCTTAATTTCTGCTTACTCCTATATGTATCTATGCCGTATAGAAAGATGAGCATAAACGCTGTGCTAATATACTAATTTATACTAATGATGCTAATGTTCGCATAGTTAGTATCCATTTGTATATTGGCATAAACAGATATAGCTAGTATTCATTAGCCTGTCTATTGACAGACAGGGGCGTTGGCATCGATTTTGGCTTCAAGATTACAATTCCCACAAAAAGAACCAAAAGCCCTAAAACAGCAATTAATGAGGCCGTAATATGAACTGTAAAGTTTGGAATGCTCCCAATAATAAAGTTTACTATTCCAGCCAATGTTAAAAAAAATATTCCTGTTCCCATTAAAAAAGCTCTTTTCCGAATAAACCCTTTTTCATTTCTAAAACCTCCTATAAAAAAGAAAATAATTGTTGGTAAAAGAATAATGCCGGAAACTATTCCGTTAACCATTGAACCTATTTTCCAAAAAATTCTTGAATGAGGAACAACCCAATACAGAAAATCTCCTGAAATAGATACACAAACCGGCTCAAAATTAATAAAAATCATCAAATAATAAAAGCTTAAAGAAAATAAAATTATTATTAAAAATACTTTCTCTGTTTTGCGCCAATTTAAAATCCTTAAAGAAACCGAACTTATAAAGGCAAGGATAAGATAAAGAAAAGAAATTGCAACAGTAACAGAAAGCGTTATAAGAAAGGTGCTTTTAAAAATTAAAAAGGGAGCGGTAAGAAATAAAAAAAACAAACTCATTGAAATAAAAAAATAGAGGAAATACCGAAGCCGTTCCTCTTTTTTCTTTTTATAAGCTCTCCAAAGATAAACACTAATAAATGAACTTACTAAAAAAGTTATTAAATTGCTTATTGAAACTACGGGAATCACAATATTTAATATCTATTTAAGGATATTTTTAACTTTTTCAACGATTTCTCCCGGAGTAAAATGCGCCTTAATTAAATAATCTGCCGCCCCAAGCTTCATTCCTCTTTCCACATCATCTTTCTGTCCCAGATTAGATAAAATAATTACCGGCATGGCAGAAGTCTCAATATCCTGTTTTACTCTGTGCAAAACCTCAAATCCATCAATTCCCGGCAAAATAAGATCCAGTAATACTAAATCCGGTTTTTCTTCTTTAGCCTTTCTTGTTCCATCCTCGCCGTCAACCGCCTCAATAATGTCATACCCTTCTTTAGCAAGCTTTTTGTTTATAAGCTCTCTGAGAAATTTATCGTCTTCAATTATTAAAATTTTCTTAGCCATAAAGGTCCGCTGAGCTTACGCTGATCTTTACTCAGACTTTACGCCGAGTTTTATGTCAGCGTTTTATCAGAGCACTAAATCAGTGGTCTATCGGCGGTTGTTATTTGCCTATTAATTTTTCTATTTTATTAATTACTTCATTGGGATCAAACTCAGTTTTAATTAACCAATCTTTCGCTCCCAATCTTTTAGCCTTATCAAGCTCTACGGGCTGACCTGAGTTAGAAATAACAATGATCGGTATAGATTTTAATCTTTCTATTTTCGAGATCTCTTCCATCATCTCCAACCCATCCATTTTCGGCATCAAAATATCGGTTACAATAATATCTGGTTTGGGGTTTGCTTCTTTTATCTTTTTCAAGCCCTCTACACCGTCCCTTGCAGTAATAAGCTTGTATCCTTTATTACTTAATTTTTTTTCCAAAAGATCAAGAATTATTTCCTCATCTTCAACAAGAATAATTCGCTTCATGGTGCTTACAATTAAAATTAATTAAATTTTGTTTCATCATTTCTTGCCGCGCACCAACTTTGCCACATAGAGTCCTCGCTGCCTGCGTGCGCCAAATAGTCATAATATTATCCTCCGAAGAATAATTGGGCAAAGAGGGCTGCCGCTGAATGCCTTGCAAAATTGGTGCTGGGGTCGTCTTCAACTAATAATATTTTCTTCATGTTTCAATTACTAATTATGCCTTGGGCTGCTAAATGCTAATCTGGCTGCGAAATACTAAATTATTACGAATATACGAAAGTGCTAATAGGCTTTATGGACTATAATGTTTTTCGCATATTCATATCTTTTTCGTATTTAGTAGCTTCCTAACGTATTTTGTAGCTTCTTTTTTATTATAACAAGGCAGGCCAAATAAGCAAGTATTTTTAAAACTCTTTCATAAACTCTTTAAATTCTTCTTTTATGGGCAAAACAAAATAAAAAGTCGATCCTTTATTTTCCTCTGAATCAAACCAAATGCCGCCGTCATGAGCCTCAATAATGTTCTTGGCAATATAAAGACCCAATCCTGTGCCCTCGGTTTCAGTTCTTATAGCATTGGCTCCGCGGAAAAACTTGCTAAAAACTCTATTCTGCTGATCTTTGGGAATACCAATGCCAGTATCTTTTATTGAAAATTCTATATCATGATTGCTTTGCCTCAATGTAATTATTATTTCACCACCTGCCGGAGTATAATGAATAGCATTATTTATAAGGTTCTGAAGCACTAAACTCATCTTTTCAGCATCAACTCGTATCTTATCTATTTTTCTATCGGCTTTCCTAAACCTTAAATTAATTCTTTTCCCTTGAATCTCCTCCTTTAATGAATCTATTACATCCTGAATCATCTCTTCCATATTAACTGGCATAAGTTTATAAAGATACCTGCCTTCTTCAATTCTCGTAATGTTTAATAGATCGTTAATCAAAGCAATCATTCTTTCGTTGCTCTTGTAGGTCTTCTCAATAAAATCTTTCTGCTCTTCATTGATAGGACCCAAATCACCCGTAAGAAACATCTGAAGAGTCCATTTAATTGCTGATAAAGGGGTTCTTAGTTGATGGGCGGTTAAAGAAACGAATTCAGTTTTCATTCTCTCTATCCTTTTTTCTCTGGTAATGTTATGCAAAATAACCAAAGTGCCGCTCTTTTTATTTTCTCTGAGAATAGGAACTGCTGAAACCTCTAAAACCAGGTTTTTGCCCAGTGAAATCTCTTTTCTGAAAAAGTCTCTTAATTCCTGTCCCAAAAGGATTATCAATGGCTTGAAATTCTCAAGGGTATTAAGATCGCTTACAAATTTACCAACCACATCCTGAGATTTCACGCTGAAAAACTTCTCTGCTTGCGGATTTACAAAAGAAAGAGTATTAATCTCGTCAAAAACTAAAAGTCCGTCAGAGAAATTCTTGATTATTGCCAAAGTTTTATTCTTCTCTCCCTCAGCTTTCTCTCTGGCATCAGCTACATCTTCTAATATATTTGATAGTGCTTTCCTAGAGTCTTCGAGTTCTTTTGTTCTTTTCCCCACCTTCTTTCCTAGTTCTTCTTGAAACTGCTTTACCTCGCTAATGTCTAAAAAAGCCAAAAAATAACCTATTGCTGCGTCGTCTCTATCTTTTCTTAGTTTGACCGTAGCTCTAACCGAAACCTTTTTTTTGTCATTGGTCAAGAGGGTTGTTTCTTTTACTTGTGCTTCTTTTTTTTTAAAAACGCTCTGCTTTAAAATATTCGCTTCTTTTTTGTCAAAAAATAAAATCTCCGCATTCCTACCCATAATTTCGGCGCTACTATAACCGGTTAGATTAGAAAAGGCCTGATTAACTTTAACAACTGTTCTTGCTAAATTTACTGAACAAATTGCCAACGGTAAAAAAGAATATAATTCATCAAGATACTTTTTTAAGTCTTTTAAGTCCTTTTTTGTCCTTTGTAATTCTAAACTTTTTCTTTTTAAGTTTTCTGTATTTTGTTTCTGCATAAAAACATGCTGGACTATTTTTTCTTTTATTCTTGCGTCCTTTCTTACGCTTTCCCTTTTAGTTTTTTTATTTCTTCTTTAAGCTCTATCATTTTAAGTTCCCTTCCAACGGTTAATTTATGAATCCTCTCCAGCTCTTCTATTCTCTTCTGAAGCTCACCGGTCCTTTCTTTAACTTTTCGCTCAAGGCTCACTGTTAACTCTTCTAATTCTCTGGTTCTAGCCCTGACCCTTATTTCAAGGGTGGCCTTAGATTCTTCTAAATCTTTTGTTTTCTGAAAAAAAGACCGGCCCATTAAAACAGCTACAATAGCTACTGTAAAAGCAATTAACCAAATACCGCTAATTCCTAAAAGAGCAAAAAGCCAGGATCCCAAAAAAATCAAAAGCACCACCAGTCCTGTTAAGAAACAAGTAATTACTATATAGAAAAAAGCACCAAAGAAAAATTTTTTCGTCCCTTTAATTAATTGTTCGTTGGAAAACATAGAAATAATTATGGAAGTTTATTAACCAAACTAAAAAATTCAAAGTTTTTTAGAGTTTGACTAACTTTTTCTTTGTTATAATTCTTCCAGAGGCAATCATCTAAATTAAAATCTATTGGTACATCTTGTTTTATTTGGACTAGTTTTTTGCTTAAAAAAGCTTTATCTTTGTTCTTTTTTAGTTTTTCCAAAACAGCTTGCTTTATCAGCGCCGCTCCGCCCGATTCTATTTCTTGATACAAGTTCTCTATAGTGTTGAATTCTTTTATTAATTCAGCAGCAGTTTTTTCTCCCACACCAAGAACTCCTGGAATATTATCAGAAGGATCGCCCCTCAAAGCCTTGAAGTCTAAAAGCTGACTAGGGCTCACACCATATCTTTCTTTAACCCTTGAAACATTATATAAAAGAGTGTCTTTTATTCCTTTTCTGAGAGTAAAAACATTAACCTTGTCATCAACCAGCTGAAGAGCGTCTAGGTCGCCTGTGACAATAATGCTTCTGACTTCTGGTTTTTGCGTTGTGACCTTTCTTGTAATTGTGCCAATAACATCATCAGCCTCATAACCCTGCTTTTCAAAAATAGACACATTAAAACTTCTTAAAATGCTCTTAATAATAGGGATCTGCTCATAAAGTTCGTCGGGAGCTTTTGGTCTCTGGGCTTTGTATTCTTTATATTCTTTATGCCGAAATGTGGGTCCTGCCAAATCAAAAGTTGCTGCTATGTATTCGGGTTTGAATTCTTTCAGAGTTTTCAGAAAAACTAAGAGAAAACCATAAACAGCATTAACCAACTGACCATTTTTAGTAGTCAAAGGAGGCAAAGCGTGAAAGGCCCGATGGACCAAGGCATTACCGTCAATTATCACCAATCGCTTTTTTTCCTCTTCCATTCCATGTAGAAGAACTTTGAAAACATTCCAATTGTCTTTTTTGAAATAAATTCAAAACTCTTTCTAAATTATATATACTGCTCATGAATTCTGCTCATGAATTAATTTTTATTTTTTGTTCCTCGCTCTGCGAAGAATGTTCAAAATTTCTCCACTGGGTATTTCTTTATTTTAGTATAGTTTTAGAACAAATAAAAAAGATACAAAAGCTAATGTGACGCCGCAAAGCGGCGTCACACGGCGTCACATTACTCTAGTTTTTAATTATAACCTTTTTTTGAGAGAAAACAAAAAGAGGTAGAGGAGGAAAATATACAATCTGCCTTATTCAAGGCCCTCTTAATCTTTTATCTATTATCTTATAGTGATTTTTCGGGTGTTTTTGTTTATGAAGTCAAATTTGAGCTTTATGGCGGATTTGGGAATTATTTTTTTGACCCGGTCAGACCATTCAACAGCAATAAGATTCTTTGGATTTGAAATAATTTCTTTAAACCCTAAATCCAAAAGCTCTTTTGGATCTTTTATTCTATAGCAGTCTATGTGATAAAAGTTCTGGCTGTTTGAAAACTCAAATCGTTTTATTAATACAAATGTTGGACTTAAAATTCTTTCTCTAATTCCAAGCCCTTTTGCAATGCCCTGAATAAAGGTTGTTTTTCCTGTGCCCAAATCCCCTTCCAGAGCCAAAACAACAGTCTTGTTCCTGGTTTTTGGTTTTAAAATCTTCTCAGATAAATCCTCTGCTAATTTTTTTGTTTCTGAACTGGTTTTTGTAATGTATCTTTTCATCTTTTCGAGGTAAAAAGTCTTCAACTTGACCCGTAGCAGAAATTTGGCAGGTGTTTTGTTTTACAAAAAACTTTTTGCCAAAGGCAGCCAGATTTTCACTAAGGAGCTTGGCCAGACAGAGAAGTTTTCCACTGAAAACTCTTATGTCTGGGTTGACTTATAAAACATAATCCTCTAAATTATAATAATGAAAGCTCAAGAATTAAAATTTACTCAACCCCTCAACACTTTTCTCAAAAAAGAAGCGACAAGGAATCAAAATAATAATTTAGAAATCGTTTGTTTACTTTTTATACCTTATCAGGAGTCCTTTTTCAAGAGATGCCTGATTTTTTTATGATTACAAAACAAATTACAAAACAACTCCAAATATCTGAATCAGATTTCAAAAGAGAAAAAGGAAACATAGACAACCTGTTTGATTTCAAGAAAAAAATAGGAAAAACTTTCAACAAAGAAATAAGCATTGTTTTAAAAACTTTATTAGGGGGAGCAATAAGCCTTGAAGCCTCCGATATTCACCTTGAACCAGAAAAACATCAAGTAAAACTAAGGTTGAGAATTGATGGAGTTTTACGAGATGTAATAGTTTTCAAACTCTTTTATTACGAAAAGCTTCTTTCCCGGATAAAACTACTTTCGGGAATTAAACTAAACATTTACAAGCAACCGCAAAACGGTCGATTTTCAGTTGTTGTAGCAAGGCTTGAAAAAGAACCAGAAACGATTGAGGTAAGGGTTTCCACTCTTCCTGCCGAATACGGAGAATCAATAGTTTTAAGAATTTTAAACCCAAAGACGTTGCTGGACCTAAAGGGCTTGGGATTAAGAGAGGATTTGCTGAAAACCTTTAGCAAGGAGATAAAAAAGCCCAACGGAATGATTATTGTTACTGGCCCAACTGGTTCCGGTAAAAGCACAACATTGTATGCTATTTTAAAAGCCATTAAAAAGCCTGAATTAAAAATCATTACCATTGAAGACCCAATTGAATATCATCTGCTGGGAATCTCCCAGACCCAAGTTTCTTTTGACAAAGAGTATAATTTTGCAAATGGATTAAAATCAATAATGAGGCAGGACCCTGACATAATCCTGGTTGGAGAAATCCGGGACTTTGAAACGGCCAAAACCGCACTTCAGGCAGCCTTAACTGGACATCTTGTTCTCAGCACTCTTCACACCAATGATGCGGCCGGAACCATTATCCGACTTCAGGCATTGGGCGAAAAACCAGTAAACATTGCTCCGGCTATTAATATGACCGTAGCCCAAAGATTAGTTAGGAAGCTTTGTAAAAAATGCAGTAAAACAATTTTTATTCCAAAAGAACTTTTTAAAAAACTTGAAAAGGATCTTAAAAATATTCCAAAAGAACTTTTAAAAATAAAGATTTCTGAAAAAACAAAAATAAAGACCCCCAAGGAAAAGGGCTGTAAGTATTGTAACTTTACTGGATATCGCAGCAGAACAGGTATTTTTGAAACCTTTCTTATTGATGATGAAATTCAAAAACTCATATTAAAGTCTCCTTCTGTTTCTGATCTTAAAAAATTAGCAGTAAAAAGGGGAATGATTAGTATGAGACAAGATGGATTAATAAAGGTGCTAAAAGGCATTACAAGTATAGAGGAAATTAAAAGAGTAATGGGTGAATAAATCAAGCACATAATAAAGTTGCACTCTCAATAAAAAGCCTTTAGCTTGGGGGTCCACTTGGTATTAGGAACGCAAAGTTTAGGATTTCTCCGGGGAGTAACTTCGCCTGCGCCCCGTTAGAAACCTGATGGTATTTTAGAATTAGAATAAAAAATTGACCAAGTTTCTAACGGGGCAAGCCAAGATATCCTGCCAAAACAAATCCCAAGACCCCCAAGCTAAAGGCTTTTTGTCTGCCTAAATTTTTGCTGCGCAAAGCCTTGAATAGATGCAATATTTATTATTCTAATATATTATGAACAATTTGTCAAGTGCCATTACCCCAAAAACAAGTAAAGAAGACGAAATATTAGACCAAACGCTCAGGCCCAAGGAGTGGCAGGATTATATTGGTCAGGAAAAGATAAAAAGGGGTTTGAAAATTATTATTGAAGCAGCTAAAAAAAGAAGCGAGCCGCCTGATCACCTTTTATTTTACGGAAACTCTGGTTTGGGAAAAACAACGATCTCCTATTTAATTGCTAAAGAAATGGGCGCTAATATCAGAGTTACTTCTGGACCAGTTATTGAAAAAGCTGGTGATTTGGCGGCTCTTCTGACTAATTTAGAGGATGGCGATGTTCTTTTTCTGGACGAATTACATAGATTAAACAGAATTTGCGAAGAAATACTTTATCCTGCAATGGAAGATTTTAAACTCAATATTATTATTGGCAGAGGTCCAATGGCCAAAACAATGGAGCTGGAAATTCCTAAGTTTACCTTAATTGGAGCCACTACTCGTTTTTCCCTGCTTTCTTCTCCTTTGAGAAACAGGTTTGGCGCTACTTTTCAGCTCAATTTTTATGAATTAGAAGATATTGAAAAAATTATTCAAAGGTCGTCTGAAATATTAAAAGTGGAAATAGAGCCTCAGGCAATTAGAATCATTGCCAAATGCTCTCGTCATACGCCAAGGGTGGCTAACCGGATTTTGAAAAGAGTACGGGACTTTGCTCAGGTGGAAGGAAATGGAATTATTGACGAAAAAACAACTAAAAAAGCTCTATCTTTATTAGGAGTTGACGAAAAAGGCTTGGAGCCAGGAGATAGAAGAATCTTGCGGGCTTTGATTAAAAAATTTGAAGGCGGACCAGTCGGTCTTCAAACTTTGTCAGCCGCTACTTTTGAAGAAGAGGATACAATTCTGGATATTTATGAACCCTATTTGATGCAGCTCGGCTTTATTGAAAGAACCCCACGCGGCAGAATAGCAACCAAGCTGGCTTATCAGCATTTAGGAGCAAAGTATAAAAATGGGCAAAAAGCATTGATCTAATTTATGAATAATAAAATAAGACTGCCGTTTTATGCGGCAGTCTTTTTCTTTTTTCTTTTTCGCTTTTTGCCATAAAGAAAGGTGCATTCTCTTATTTGGCCTTGCCCAACCTGACTATAGATTCTAAAATTCAACCCAAGATCTCTTTTTGTCTTCTTTAGGGCGGTAATAAGAGTGAATGGGCAAATCCATAAATTAAGAAACCGTCCGTCACCGTCAATTCTTTTCTTTATGAATTTTACTTCTGGGATCTCAAGCGAAAAAGATCCGGCAATTACTCCGTTTGTTTTCTTGTCTAACGGCTCAACATACCAAACATAGCTCCTTCTGCTCATAATTTCTCCTTTCTTCTTTCAGGGTGCTAATTTAAATTATATATTTCCTAATTTATTTGTCAACTTTGTTCTAATTTGTTAACTTGAAGAAATGTTAAAGTTTTACCTAATAATTATTGCCTTTTTGTGCTTAACGCCTTTTACGGTTTTTGCTGACGTGACAATAAATGAGATTTGCTGGCCCGTAAAGGCGGCTTACGCCGCCAACGGGCTAAAGACAGACACAATAATTATCAATGAAGTAGCCTGGATGGGCACCCAAGAATCATATAATGACGAATGGCTGGAATTGTATAATTCAAGTAATTCGGCTGTAAGTCTTGGAAGTTGGACGCTGAAAGCCGTTGACGGAACTCCGGAAATAAATTTGTCAGGAACAATTTCAGGTCTTGGTTTTTATTTGTTGGAAAGAACCGATGATGATACTCTCATAGATATTACGGCTGACCAAATTTACAAAGGATCTCTGAGTAACAAAGGTGAACATTTAGAGCTTTATGATAATTTAGGAGATTTAATTGATTCTATTGATTGCTCTAACGTCTGGCTGGCTGGTGATAATTCCAGCAAAGCAACTATGGAAAGAACAAGTTCTGGAGATTGGCAGACAAGCAAAAGCCCAGGCGGAACGCCTAATGCGGAAAATAGCTCCCCTTCTCCCATTTCTCCCGTTTCTCATTCTTTCACCACCTCGCCGCCGATTAGCAATAAAGCAGGGGAAGAACTTCCCGAGGACGGGCCTCTGGAAACTCCTCTGGAAACTCAAACTTATCCTATCGGAATTATCATCAATGAAATCCTGCCTTCTCCCGAGGGTCCAGATAAAACAGAGGAATGGATAGAATTAAAAAACTTAAACAATCAAACAATTGATATTTCTAATTGGAAAATCCAAGACACTATTGGCTCAATTAAAATCTATACTTTTCCTGAAAATACAAAAATTCTTCCGCAAGGATTTTTATTTATTGAAAGACCTGTCTCAAAAATAACTTTGAATAACAGCGGAGACGGATTAAAACTTTTACATCCAAACAATGAAACTGCTGATGAAATTTTATATGGAAAAGCCTCTTTGGCACAGTCCTGTAATCGCAAAAATAATACTTGCGTCTGGAGCTCTGTTTTAAGTCCAGGTTCAGAAAACATAATCCGTGATATTAAATCAGAAGAATCTTCCTCCCCTGCCGCGCCAAGCACGACAGGGGAAAACCAACCCTCCTTCGCTCCTGACGGAGCTATAAAGGGCAAAGAACAATTAGCGTCTATTAGCAGTCAAATCTCAAAACCATGGTCTATCATTTTTATTGCAATCTTACTAGCAATTTTCTCAGCAATAATAATTTTAATCCTTAAAAAGAAGGTTAAAAGAGAATAGAAACTGCCTCAGAAATGAGGATTTTTTGTTTTAAAGAGCTTGCCATAATGGAAAAGGGTAATCAAGTCTTCTTTTTTCTAACAATTTTCTTATTCAGCTTGGTTGCCTTTTTGATTGATCTCACTGTCAAGAGACCTTGAAAAAATGGATAAAAAGAAGTAAAATAAAATATATGAGCGGGCACAGCCACGCAAAAACAATTTTACACAAAAAACAAATTACCGATGCAAAACGAGGCAAGACTTTTTCAAAAATGGCTCGGGTTCTTTCGGTTGCAGCAAAGGAGGGCGGTGAAGACCCTGGCGCCAACTCTAAACTGCGGATGGCAATTGAGCAAGCCAAAGAATTCAACATGCCAAAGGAGAAAATTCAAAGAGCTATTCAGAAAGGTATTGGTGGTCTGGGTGGAGAAAAATTGGAAGAAGTAATTTTTGAAGCTTATGGTCCAGGTAAAACAGCTATAATCATTGAAGGGATTACTGATAATAAAAACAGGACCCTTGGCGATATCAAGCGAACGTTAAATCAGCATAATGGGAAACTGGCTAGCGAGGGCTCTGTGAGGTGGCTTTTTGAGAGAAAGGGGGCAATAGTAATAAATAATGAACAAAAAACAAGAAACAAAGAAGAATTAGAATTAATGGCTATTGAAGCAGGAGCTGAAGATATTTATTGGCGCGAGAACCTACTTGATGTTTACACTAAACCGGAAGATTTAGAAAAAGTAAAAAAGAATTTAGAAGAAAAAGGTCTTTCTATTAAATCTGTTAGCTTGGACTGGGTTGCTAAAGAACAAATTGAAGTTGAAGAAAAAGAAAAAGCCTGCCTTGACAAGCTTTTTGAGTCTTTGGACGAAAACGACTCAGTCCAAGATATTTATTCAAACTTAAAAATTAACATATGATTATTACGGGAATAGATCCAGGAACAGCCGCGACTGGCTGGGGCGTGATAAAAAAAGTTAGAAAAAATTTAAAGTGTTTGGGTTTTGGAGTTATTAAAACAAGCCCGGGGTTTCCTGATGGAGAACGGCTTAAAATCCTTAACAATGAACTCAATAAAATAATCAAAAAATACAAGCCAAAAGTAATGGCTGTTGAAAGTCTTTATTTCTTCAAGAATCTAAAAACAGCAATGCCGGTAAGCCAGGCAAAAGGAGTAATTTTACTAACAGCTGCAAAGAAAAAAATACCTGTTCACGAATTTACGCCCTTACAAATAAAAATGGCAATAACCGGATATGGAAAAGCAGATAAAAAACAAATTCAAAAAATGGTTAAAACTTTGCTTGACTTGAAAGAACTGCCCAGGCCCGATGATGCTGCTGATGGGTTAGCTGCTGCTATCTGTTGCTCCCAAGCCATTAAATAAACAAAAATTCTTGACTTACCTTTAATTATATTATATAATGCCTTGACAAGGCTTTTTGTATCTTTATAATAAACTTATAGCCTTTAAAAAGGTCGATTCTCTCGCTATAAGCAATGGTTGAGATAAGACAAATATTAAAATAAACCACTTCTTCGGTTAAGTAAACTGAAGAAGTGAAAAAAATAAAAATTATGATTTACGAAGATAAAGTTATTAATCCTCTTTTTGGTCAGGACGAGCCAGAAGAAACTCCAGCCTCCCCCGAGTCTCCTGACATTGAGACCCCTACTACTGAAACTCCAGCCTCCCCCGAGTCTCTTGACATTGAGACCCCTACCACTGAAACTCCAGCCTCCCCCGAGTCTCCTGACATTGAGACCCCTACCACTGAAACTCCAGCCTCCCCCGAGTCCACAGAAGCTCCCGAAGCCCCAACAGAAGAAGAATCCTTGAAGGTGGAAACCGTTGGCAGTCAATCAGATGAAGGGTTTAAGGCAGAAGAAGAGAAGACCGACGAAGAAGAAAACGAAGAGGAAGAAAAAACAGAAGAGTAAATTTCAACTGAGCGCCTAATGTTTCAGGCGCTCGGTTACTCCCGAAAGAAAACCCCGGCTAATGCCGGGGTTTTCTTCTTAAAAAGGTTTTTACTGCCCACGCGCTAAAAAACTAAATTGGTACCACGAATATAATGATTTTTGGCGCGAGGTTCCGCGAGACCCGCAAACAGGTGGTTTTTATAAATGATAAATTGCTTATATGTGTTTACAGACGGGACCTCATTTTATCCTAATAAACTTTCTTTTCCCAACCTGAATCACCGTTCCATTTTTTATCTGAACCGTCCTGTTCCAATTCTCTTCAATTTTACCAGAAATCTTAACCCCCTTTTGCAAAACAAGACGTTTGGCCTCGGATTTAGAGCGAGCTAATTTTGTCTGGACCAATAAGTCTAAAATATTTAATTTTTTATCTTTTATTCCAATTTGAGGTACCTTAGAGGGAACCTCTTTTCTTTTAAAAACTTTTTCAAACTCATTAGAGGCTCTGTTTGCTTTTATCTTGCCCCAATAAAGTTTTGTTATCTCAAAAGCCAAACGGGCCTTTACGTCTCTTGGGTTGTTCCGCTTTTTATTAAGCCTTGATTCAATTTCTTTTATCTTTTTGTTGGAAAAACGAGTACATAGCTTAAAATAACTAATAATCAATCTATCTGGAATAGACATTACTTTGCCGTACATGTCGTTGGGCGAATCGCTAATACCAATCTCGTTGCCAAAGCTTTGGCTCATTTTTCGCTTGCCATCAATACCCAAAAGCAGAGGAACAATCATTAAATCCTGGGGCCGCTGTCTATTTTTTTCTTGAAGCGATCGGGCCAACAACTCATTGAATTTTTGATCAGAACCAATAACAGTTAGGTCAGATTTCAACATTACTGAATCATAGGCTTGAAGCATTGGATAAACTGGCTCATGATAACCTATTTCTTTTCTCTGGCTTATCCGCTTCTTAAACATATCTCTCTCCAACATTCTTGCCGTTGTAAACTGCGACATAAGATTTAATCCCTTTTCCCACGTCCACTTATCATACCATTCGCCATTATGGCGAACTTCGGTATTTTTCATGTCTAAAATTTTGCCAACCTGTTTTAAATAATCTTTAGACATCATCTCTACTTCTTTTTTTGTTCTTAATTTTCGTGTTTTAAGATTTTCGCTTGGGTCTCCGAATCGGCCGGTAAAACTGCCAATTAAAAAAATAATTTTATGCCCTGCATCTTGAAAATCACGCAATTTCCAGTAAACAACCGCATGCCCTAAGTGCAGCTTTTGAGTAGTTGGGTCAACGCCGTGTTTAACTCTTAAGACTTTATTGCTTTTCAATTTTTTTATTAAATCTTCTTTAATAATCACCTCTTCAACATTTCTTGTTAAGAGCTCCTTAATTTTACTGAGACTTATTTTTACCATATTATTTAATAATATTATCTTTATCAAAAAAAATCAACCAAAAAATTGAATAAATGCTTTAAAAATGCTAAATTAAAGCAAGGAAACTATAAACTATAAACTAATCGCTACAAACTAATCTATGGCCAAACGAAAATATTCTAGACAAGTTTATCAAAAAAACAAAAAAAAGAGAGTTGCCTCTTTGTTTTTAAAATTAATTGTTTTTCTTTTCCTGCTTTCTATATTTTCTGGAATGTTTCTATTCCTGTATTATGCCAGAGACCTTCCAAGGCCTGAAAAATTTACTGAGCGTCAAGTTACCCAATCAACAAAAATTTATGACAGAACCGGAGAAGTCCTTTTGTATGATATTTTTGGCGAAGAAAAAAGAATAATTGTCCCATTGTCCGAAATCCCAAAATACGTTCAAGAAGCAGTGATTGTTACCGAAGACGCCAACTTCTGGAAACACTTTGGTTTGGACATAAGGGCCATAATAAGAGCCGTACTGGCTGATTTAAAGCTTAAAGAGCCTGCTCAGGGCGCTTCAACCATCAGCCAACAGCTTATCCGTTCTTCTTTTTTAACCAGGGAAAAAACATTAAAACGCAAGGTGAGAGAAATTATCTTAACTATAGAATTGGAAAGAAAATATTCCAAAGAAGAAATCTTGGAGTTTTATTTAAACCAGGTTCCTTTTGGTTCTAACGCTTATGGAATAGAAGCGGCAAGCCGAACTTTATTTGATAAACCAGTAAAAGATATTGGTATAGCTGAGGCGGCGACATTAGCCTCTTTAATAAAAGCTCCTAGCAGACTGTCTCCGTATGGCGAGTATAAAGATGAACTCTTGCAAAGAAAAGACTATGTTTTAGATAGAATGGCTAATGCTGACTATATCACTCACGATCAAGCGCAAGAGGCCAAAAACCAAACCTTAAGATTCTCTCAAATTCTAACTCCAATTAAAGCTCCTCATTTCGTAATGTATATAAAGGACCAGCTGGTTAGAAAGTACGGTGAAGATTTTATAAGAGAAAGGGGTCTCCGCGTTTATACAAGCTTGGATTGGGAACTTCAAGAATATGCTGAAAAAATAGTTGAACAGGGAGCAAAAGATAATGGCTGGATGAACGCTCATAATGCCGCATTAATAGCAATAAACCCCAAAACAGGGGAAATTTTAACCATGGTTGGCTCCAAAAGCTGGTTTGGAGATGTTTCTCCCAAAAACTGTATTCCGGGCAAAAACTGCCAATTTGAACCAATGATAAATGTAGCTATTAGAGAACGCCAGCCTGGTTCAGCATTTAAACCATTTGTTTATGCTACTGCTTTTGAAAAAGGGGCCACTCCAAAGACAATAGTAGTTGACGAAGAAACCAATTTTGGCAAGTGGGGAGGAAAAGACTATATTCCCCAAAACTATGATAATCTTTTTAGAGGGCCCGTTACTCTGCGCCAAGCATTGGCCCAATCGCTAAATGTTCCCTCTGTTAAGGTTTTGGCTAGTTTGGCCGGGTTAAAAGATAGTATAGAAAACGCTAAAGAATTTGGAATTACAACGCTTAATCGCCCTTCCTCTTTTTACGGTCTATCTTTGGTCTTGGGTGGCGGAGAAGTAAAACTCTTAGATATAGCTTCGGCTTACAGTGTGTTCGCCAACAACGGTTTAAAGAGCTCTCCAGTAAGCATTGTTAGAATAGAGGATGCATTAGGCAATATTGTAGAGGAAAATAAAAAGATACCAAAAAGAGTGCTTGATAGCAGGGTCGCTGGAATTATCAATGATATTTTATCTGACAATGATGCTCGCGCGCCAATGTTTGGCTATTATTCTCCTTTATATTTTCCAGAATATGACGTTGCTGCCAAAACTGGTACTACCCAGAATTGGCGTGATGCCTGGACAATAGGATACAGCGCGTCAATTGTGGCAGGTGTCTGGGTGGGCAACAACGACAATACCCCAATGGCTAAACAGCCAGGCGTAATGCTGTCTTCTCCAATGTGGCACCAGTTTATGGAAAAAGCCTTATTGAGATTCCCCAAAGAAAATCTTAATAAGACCTAAAACAATCCAAATTTAGCGGACTATCACCCCGCTATTACTAAAAACTTTCCAGTTTTGTAAAAAATAATCAGTTGACCAATAAATCCTTCCAGACAAAGGGTCATTTAAGATAATCTGAGAAGGCTGATTTTCATGACCGATAAAACCAACGACTAATCTCACATGAGTTTCCTTAAACGCCCGTATATATTTCCCCCCTGGAGTAAACCAAGAACAATCGGTTAGGCTGCCAGTTGGCAAAACTCCCCAAACTATTACTGGATGTCCTGAATTAATGGCTTGGGTCAGGTCATTAATTTTCCAACCTGAAAAAGCTTGGGCTGGCCGCCATTTATTAGCGGCCTCTGCCGTTGCAGTCCAGTAAACTCCGTATCCTGTCTTGCACATTTTACCGTTGATGCCGCCAATATAAGTTTCATAAGCATCTCCCCAAATGTCTTGTTTGCGCGGAGTCAAATCTTGTCCTATTTTCTCCATTATTTCCTTTTCGGAAATAAAAATCCCTTTGCCGAATAAGGCCATCTTTAAACAAGCAGCCTCGCAAGATAAAGCATCGTCTTGCCAGTCTTGTGGAACGTTAAGAAGTGTTATCTGTCGATCAACAACCCTTGTTTTTAGTTCTGGTTCAGTTATGTCTTCTTTTAATTGCGTCTTGAAAGAAAAAGCAAAAACACTGCTTTTCCCTAAGCCAAACCCTGTTATATTGCTTAATTTGACTTGATATTTAGTATCTGGCTCTAAGTTAATAGCTGGAGTAAAAAATAAAGTTCTGAAAAAATGGTTATTTATTAAAGGGTCTTTGAATTCCCATTGTCCGTGAACCACTTTAGAAGTAAGGTTTTCAACCGGGTGAATAGAGGGATAAATCAAAACCTGAACTTCCTGCCGCTTAATAGGTTTATTAAACTCTATAAGCAGCGTAGAAGACAAAGAAGCGCCTACGGCATTGGGCCGCGGAAAAACATTTTTCACAACTGGAGGAGTTCTTAAAACAAAAACAGCGTCTAAAAAAAACACAGCAGAGATTAGAAGTAAAATAAGAAACAGAAAAATAAAAATTCTAAATAAAGGTCTCATTTTAATAGTTTAACATATCTTTCTGAAACGAGCTAAATTTCCAATAAAAAAAGGAGATAAGCTCCTTTTTTTTATTTTTTATTCTTGGCTCTATGAACCTTTAATAGGCATTACCACATAGGTATAGGTTTCGTCTCCAACTGGTTTTAGAGTTGCTGGTCCATCTTCTTTATTTAAACCAAAAACAATTTCCTGGCTTTTTATATTATTTAAACCATCAACTAAAAACTTCCAATTAAAAGAAACTTCTGTTCTTTCACCTTTAACTTCTCCATTAATGAAAGATTGGGTTTGTCCAAAATCAGAACTTTGGGCAAAAATATCCAAACCATTCTTTTTGGGCCCAACCACAATCTTTACTTCATTAATTTTGTCACTGAAAAGGCTGGCTAATTTTATTTGGTTCAAAAACTCATTCTTTTTTAGATGGATTTCTGTTTTATACTGTTTTGGGATTATTTCCTGATAATTAGGATACTCTCCTTCAATTAGTCGGGATATAACCTGGACTTGCGGTTGGTTTGATTCTTTTCCTCTTAGTTCAAACATAATTTGATTCGGAGAAAAATAAACATAAAGGTCTTGTTCTTTGTCTGAAATAATATTAATTAATTCCCGAGCTGTTTTTTGCGGCAAAATTAAAGAAACTGGCTTAAATAGGGATGATGTTTTAAATTGTGAAACTATTTTCTTCTCAGACAGCCGAAAACTATCGGTGGCAACAAGTATAATTAAATTTTTATCAAAAACAATAAAAACTCCAGAAATTTCCGGTCGTGTCTGGGTTATTGAAGAATTTTCCACTACATAAAGCAGCCCCTTAGAAAATAGAGCACTGTTTATGATAATAAAATTATTTTTTTCAATAGATGGTATAATTGGAAAATCTTGCGAAGAGGTTCCTTTAATCTGCGCACTATAGTCTTTATGCTCAATAAATAAATTCTGATTCTTTTCCTCTAAAGATATTTTATCACTCGGTAAGTAATTAATAATATTTGAAAGAAATTTGCCTGGAATAGTTATTTGTCCTTCTTTTTCAATTTTTGCCAATAACCAAAAATTTATACCAATTTCTAAATCAGTTGCTGAAATTTTCAAAGTGTTTTTCTTTCCATCTAACAAAATATTATTTAAAATTGGCAATGTTAAATTTTTAGAAACTATTCTTTCTACAATATCTAATCCCTTTTTTAAATTTTCTTTTAAAATTAATAATTTCATAATTTTTTATTAATATATTATAATAATATATCTAATATTTAATTTATTATTATAATTATTAATTAGTCTAATATCTTATAAATTGTTAATTTTAGCTTAATTATTTTAATATTAATTTGTGGATATGTCTTTAATAAGGTTGTTGATTTTATTTATAAAAAATATAGAAAATTTTTAAAAATAATTTTATCCTATTTTTTATAACAACTTAAAAACAAATTTTAAACAGTTTTTGAATATCTTATTATAATGGATTATTGTAGATTCTTTGGCGGATTAAATTTATTTCTTCTGATAAATTATCATTTTTTTTCAACTCTTGTGAGATTTTTGTGCAAGCATATATGGCAGTGGTATGGTCTTTACCGCCCAACCTTTTACCAATAAAAGGAAAAGAGCTTTTTAGTTCCTCTCTTAATAGATACATGGTTATTTGCCTTGGTTTAACAATTTCTTTTTTCCTTGAGCGCGTTAATAAGTCTTTTTCTTTTAAATCGTAAAAGGAAGAAACAATTTTTATAATTTTTTGTGGAGTCACTACCCTATTTGGACTAATAAATAAGTTTTTTAAAAGCGTCTTACTTGTTTCAAGGTCTAAGGATCTTTTATTAAATTTTTGAAAAGCGGTTAATTTGTTTAAAGCGCCCTCTAATTCTCGGATATTATTTTGGATTTTTGAGGCAATATATTCCAAAACTCTGCCATCTAAAGACGCCTTTCTTTCATGGAGTTTAACCTTTAAAATAGCTATTCTGGTTTCAATATCTGGAAGACTAATGTCTGCGGTCATACCGCCCTCAAACCTAGACCTTAACCTTTCCTCTAACGCCGGAATAGCTTTTGGGGGTCGGTCGGAAGAAAGGATTATCTGCTTATTTTGTTCATAAAGACTATTAAACGTATGGAAGAACTCCTCCTGAGTCTTTGTTTTACCGGCGAGGAACTGGATGTCATCTATAATTAAAACACTAACCGACCTAAATTTTGATTTAAACTCTTCAACATTGTGGTTTTTAATTGCCGAGACCACTCCGGAGGTAAATTTTTCAGACGTAACATACTTTACCTTTTGCGGCCGCTTTCCATTTATTTTATTGCCAATAGCTTGTAGGAGGTGAGTTTTACCAAGTCCTACTCCGCCGTATATAAATAAAGGGTTATAAACCGTTCCAGGGCTTTTTGAAACAGCCCAACCTGCCGCATGAGCCAATTCATTAAAAGACCCAATAACAAAGTTTTCAAAAGTGTAGCGAGGGTTAAGATTGGTTTCTTTATCTAATTGGAATTCATTGAATTCTAATTGGTCGTTTTCCGGCAAAGAAACTATGGCTTTTTCTGGGATATTTATTATTTTACTTACTTGGTATTCAACCTCTTTAATTTCAAAATCCAAATTGTGTAATATTTTTAAAATCGGTTTGTTATATTTATTTTTGAGCCACTCTTTTGAAAAGTTGTTAGGCACAGACACAACTACTTTATTGATCTTTTTTTCTAAAATGCAAGTTTTCTGAAACCAAGTAGCAAAATTAGCCGATGATATATTAAACTGGATTTGGGCAAGCACTGCCTGCCAAAGCTCCTGATTGGTCATGAGTTTTTTATTAGAGGTTGTTTCTAAACCTTCTTTTTTGTTAAGATTCTATATGCAAGAGTGTGGGATGCGAGCCAAGATCAGCTTTAGAAGCCAAAAAATGAGATGATTTAGTGCTCTCTCTGCGAATATAACATTGGACTGGAAGCTCAAAATTAAGCGAGATCAAGGCGCAACAACCGAAAGTGTGTTTGAAAAGCACATTGAGGAGGAGCAACGCAGAGATCGCTTAATTTTGAGCTTCCCCAAAGGGGCCAGGATATTTTTCCTTCTGGCGTTGTTCCAAGTCGCTTATGTGCCTAAAGGCACACTTCACTCCTCGCGCCTAGCCAGAAGAAAAAATCTCTCTGGCCAGTACAGTGTTATATTCGTAGAGAGAGCACCTGGCGCGACGACGAAAGTGTAGTTGTAAACTACGTTGAGTAGGATAAACGAAGAAATCATCCATTTTTTGGCTTCCCTTTGGGCGGGCGAATTCAGGCAAGCTTCTGCGCTGCTCGTCCCCCCACCTAATCCATACAGATTAGGTGGGGGGACTCGTCGCTTATGTATCCCAGAGGATACACTTCGCTCCTTACGCCTTGAATCTTGTCTGAACTTGCTCCGCTAAATTGATTTTGGCTCGTATCCCGTACTCTATTAGTCTATAATTTAATTACACTACTTGTCAAATTATTTTCAAATAAGATGAAAAAAAACCATTTGTTAACAATATGGGGAGAAGGTGTGGAATTAATAGATACTGGACAATAGACAATGGATATTAAGAAAAGGGTTATTAAAAATTGACTATATTTTAATTATATATTATACTAAAAAAACCTACACATAAACATCTAAACATGTCCTTCACATACAAACCAAAAAAGAAAAAAAGAAAAAGAACCCATGGGTTTACAAAAAGGAGCAGGACAAATGGCGGTAGAAGGATTTTATCTAAAAGAAGAAAAAAGGGACGGAAAAAACTAACTGTTTAAATCTTGAAGAATGCTTTCTAAAAATAACCGTTTAAAAAAGAAAAAAGACTTTGAGCAGGTTTTTAAAAAAGGAAAAGGATTGGAAAAGAATTTTTTATTTTTCAAATGGGTTAACAATAATTTGGAACAAAGCCGTTTTGGTTTTGTGGTTGGCAAGAACTTTTCCAAAAAAGCTGTTTTGCGGAATAGGCTCAAGCGTAGAATAAGAGAAATAATCAGGGGGCGGCTCACGCAGATAAAAAAAGGCATAGACGGTGTTTTTGTTGCGAAGCCGGGAATAGAATTCAAGGATTTTCAAAAACTTGAGCAGACGGTTGTTGAGATTTTAAACAAGGCAAAAGTTTACCAAGCTAAATAGCGGGCCGCACAAACTCTATTCAGCGGGGTTTTAAATGAAGATGATTAAAAAAGTAATTCTTAGAAGCATATTAATTTACAAGCAATTTATTTCTCCTCATCTTGGATACCACTGTAAGTTTTATCCGACCTGCTCAGAATATTTTTTTCAGGCAACGCGGAAATATGGAGTATGGCTGGGGGCTTGGAAGGGAATTAAACGGATATTAAGGTGCAACCCCTTTAGTGGGGGAGGAGTAGATGAACCGTAGTTAAAAATTAAAAGTCAAAGATTAAAAATACCAGTATAAAATTAAAAGTAAGACGACCAAAAAAAGGGAAATAAATAGTTAATACTTTATATTTAATACTGTAAGTTTAGACTTTTAACTTATCTCATGAATATTCTAATCACTGCATTCAACACAATTTTATACCAACCCCTGCTAAACATTCTGGTTTTGTTATACACATACTTGGGGGATTTTGGTATTGCTGTAATTGTTTTAACCCTGATTATTAAGCTTCTTCTCTACCCATCTTCTTTGAAATCATTAAAGTCCCAAAGAGCTCTAACAGAGCTTCAGCCAGAGATTAAGAAAGTTCAACAACAATACAAAGATGATAAGACTGGTCAGGCTAAGGCAATGATGGAGTTGTATAAAAGGAAGAAAATAAGCCCTTTTTCTGGCTGTCTTCCCCTGCTTTTCCAACTGCCGATTTTAATTGCTCTTTACCGTGTGTTCTGGGGCGGACTTGATTCTAATCAAATGGCTTTTCTATATTCTTGGGTTTCTGCGCCCGGGGCCGTTAACACAACTTTTCTTGGGTTTCTGAATTTGGCTCAGCCCAACGGAGTAATGGCTGTTTTGGCTGGAATTTCCCAATTTATTTTTTCAAAACTCACAATGAAACCGCAAAAAAACAGCCCCGGAGAAAAACCGGGCTTTACCAATATGATGCAGAAGCAAATGATTTATTTCTTTCCAATCTTAACTATTATGATTGTGTGGCGTTTGCCCTCAGCTATCGGTCTTTATTGGCTGGTTTCAACACTATTTTCAATAATCCAACATCAATTAGTGTTTAGTAGGGGGCAGGATACTAATCCTGTCTCTCAGAAACCAACAGAAACAGAAAAAAGGAGCTAATTAATCCCCACTTAAAAACAATATGGACAAAAAAAACCTAAAAATAATTAAGAAAATTACCGAAGAGTTTTTAGAAAAAATGACTTTTGAAGCAAAAATAGAGGTTTTGCCTATGCAGGAAAAGACCATTCCTATTCAGCTTACAATGGAGGAGCCGCAGATTTTAATTGGCGAAAAAGGACAGACCCTAAGCGAAATTCAGCGCTTGCTTAAAGCTATTCTCCGCCGTCAAATTGACGAGGAATTTTATATTGATATTGATATTAATGATTACAAAAAGAAAAAGACTGAATACTTGCGGGAGCTTGCCATCAGTGTTGCTGATCAGGTTGCTTTGGGCAGGCGCGAAAGAGCTCTTCTGCCAATGTCTGCTTACGAGCGCCGAATTATCCACTTGGAACTGTCTGAAAGAAAAGATGTTGTTACCGAAAGCACTGGAGAGGAGCCTGACCGGAGAATTGTAATCCGCCCGAACCCGTAATTTAGATAGTGGATAGTGGATACGACATATTAGGCAATTTAAAAAATAGGGATAGTCCCTATTTTTTTGTTTCTATTTCTGTTTAATCTTATTTGGTTTTAACCCTTGTTTTACAGGCGGCTGCAGACGAAATAAGAGGACCAAAGATGAAATAAAAAAAATAAGAACGCCCACCACTTTACCCTATTTTTTGCCGTTCCATTTTTTGTTTCAACTATTATAAACCACCTACCACCCACCACCTACCACCCACCACCTACCACCTACCACCCACCACCTACCACCCACCACCTACCACCTACCACCCACCACCTACCACTATTGTGGATAGCTTATTGGTTTGATTTTATAAATAGCAATACTTAAAACACAAGACGCAGGCCAAGAAAAAAGAGGATATTCTTCAATTAGGAATTCGGCGTTACATTGACCCATAGGAGTTTGGGTGAGGTCCTCATTATTTCTAGTGAGGGCAAGGCAAGCCATTTGAAGAGTTGGCCCTCCTGTGGCTTTGACCTCTTGAGAGTCTTGGCCACACAAAAGAACCAAGAAGTTACCGTTAACCTTAATTGAATAAGTTCCTTCATTGAAACCAGAAACGAGATATTCGGGCGGGGCTAATGATTTGGTATTAGTTTCAAAAGTGAAAGTACGGGAATCTCCTGATGTTTCAAGTAATCCTTGTTGTTTCTTAAAAATGGTTACTTCGCCCCTGCTATTCGGGTCAATCTTAAAAACAGTTATTGATGAAACACCGTTTATTATTCCTCCAGTAGTTCCATCGTTTGCAAGAACACCTTTTGGTTTTTCGTTGGTTGGTTCGCAGAACACTATACTTGGTCCTTGGAAATTTTCTCGTTCATGTAAAATTGCGCAATATCTATCTGGTTCTTGTTCTTCATTATATCTATATATTACTTCTGTGTTATTCCTCCCGAACCTAATTTCTTTCACTTTGTTATTTAAATCAATGGTTTCTTTTGTAACTTCATTGGTTAAAGTTGTAAGTTCTTTCTTGGACATTGACAGATGAACTCTTTCTGCTTCTTCGCTAGCACCAATTAAATAAATGCCCGGATGTTTATAATTATCAAGCTCTTTGGTGCAATATTCCTCACATCTTCCACAGTCACAATCTTCACTGCCGCAATTTGTTATTTTTCCTTGGCTTTGGTCAAATTCGCAATCATCACAAACACAGGTTGGTTCTTTTGTTATGGTTGTGCTTACAATTTCAGGATTAATAGTTTTTAAAATTAAATAAGAGGAAAGAAGAATAATTATACCTACAAACCCTCCCAAGATTTGGTTTTTAGCATCAGCCATTTTTCCAGCTGACCCACCAGAGACCAAATAACGAATCCCGCCGTAAATCATTACTCCTAAAGCAATAAACCCGGCGATTCTAATTGAAAGAGCAAAAATATACCTTATATAATCAGTTAAACTTGTTTCAATTCCAGTAGGCTTGTCAACTCCTCCTATGTCAGGATAATCCACTTCTAAATCTTTAGCCGAGGCAAAACCACAGACCACAAACAATAGCACCGTTATTAAAGCTGTAATAGTGAGGATTTTTTGAGAAATAGACATATTTTAGAAGCCCTTAGTCGCCATTACTACGCTTTTGAATGCCTTTATTTTCGCGAGCTTTATCGTAAATACGACGTAATATTTCTACTTTTTTTGTTCCAAAATTAATTAACAACCCGACCTTAAAATTAGTAGCCTTGAGGTAATACCAAAACTGTTTTTCATCTTCTTTTAATAGCATCGGCTTACACTTAAGTTCTATAAGAATAACATCATTAACTATTTTATCAGGAATATACACGCCAACCTTTTTATCACGAAAAGAAATATCAATTCTTCTTTGGTCGTCTACTATTAATCCTTTTCTCTTAAGGGCTATGCTTAATGATTTATCAATAATTGATTCTTTAAAAGCTCCCCCAAATTCTTTCCAAACCTCTGAACATGCTTCTCTAATAAGCTGCATTTCTTTCTCGTACAAATAATCTTTAATTTTATTATAGTTCATCAGATATTTTTGGCGACAAAAGGCGTTGTGAAGGCGTTAAATGGCTTCTATAAGTTAGTGGCAGCAGTAATAATTAAGCAAGCTTTTATACATACACCTAAAACATTCTTTCTCATCTGAATCTTCTCCGCAAGCCTCTTGGCATTCATCTTTCACTCTTTCCGGCAGTTGGTATCTTTCTTGGGCAACGGTAACAGTGTGCGTTGTTGTTCTTGGCCACTCCTCTCCTATTTGAAGAGCTGAAATTTCTAAAGGAGTTAAAGCGCAACCTTTGAACTTTTCTCTGGCTCTGCCTAATTTTCTATTAATAAATTCTATTCTAGTTATTTTCTTATTTTTTGGTTCGCCTTCTAATCTTATATCTTCCTCAATTTCCACCTTTTTGTCTATTTTTTCCTCACAATCGTTATCTTTATCTAAACACTCGCGGGTATATTTGCCTTTAACTTCAAGGTCAAGCGTATTTTCTCCTTGGATTAAGGCAGTAATATTGCCCGCAGACCCGATAACTCCGTCAATAACAACATTTTTTTCAGAATCTTCTTCACCCGTTGAACCATTAGTCGGAGGGGATTTATCTTTCTTCGGTTTTTTAATCTCATCGCCGGGAGAAGGAGTTTCATCTTTTTTATCCTTTTCACTAAAGGCAAACTTTTTTTGTTTATCCCAGGTCTCTTTTATGTCTTTAGTTGGACAGACATCGTCTGCATGAAGAGCCCGGTTGTTAGTTTTTAACGGAACCCCCTCTAAACAGATACCCCAAAAAACACTAATACATTTCAAAGGAATACAGATGGGAAGACCAAGAAGAGAAAGGGTGGAATTACAGCAGGGTTTGCAATTTTTTTCAGCTTTTGTTCGAGTATCGCATTCTTCAATTAATTTTACCGTTTCCTTAGCTTGCTCGGTTTGTTCCCAGATTGCCTCATAGACTTTTTGGTGTTCTTCAATTAGGTCAATTAACAGTTCATAAGTCTTATCCATTGATTCGCCAATGGGAATCTCTGTATCACAAATTACGGTTTCTTGAGCTTTTGCCTTTTTTTGATTATAAAACAAAACTGAAAAAGCGCAAGACAAAACAATTAGCAGGACAATAATAAGATATTTTTTGGAAAATTTAATAGAATTCATTTAATCCTTTATTTTATTAAAGCTTTGTTAATTATATCTGTTAATAATTCTTCAACAGATTTAGACACCTTACTGTCGGGTTCTGTTCCCAGGGCATTTATTATTTCGCCTCTTAAATTTTTATCATCAATAATTTTTGCCTTTTTCATAAAGACCTCATTTTTCTTATTTCCCTTTCCCTCAAAATAAAAAGTGGCTGGGTCAAAAGTCGGCGGAAGCTCTTTCCTGTCTTCAAAACCGGTTCTAATGTCCATAACTAGACTATTATCCGGGGCTTTCCATTCTTCAAAAGTTTCAATTATTGCTTCTATATTCTGTTCTTCTAAAAAGTGTCTGTTTGTGAGCATTGTTTTATAGTCATCTGTTTCTTCAGCCAAAACACTCATTAAAAAAGAGGGTTTTTTTAATTCTAAAATCTTTTTAATTAAAGCCAACTGTTTTTTTCTTATTTCTTTTTGCTGTTCAAGCAGATCATCTCTTTTTTCATTAATTTTTCTTTTTAATTCTTCACTTTTGTCAAACAATTCCTTACAGTTAATATTTGGGCAATTTATTCCATTACAAGCAGGAGCGGGGGCACAATTAGAAGGACCGCACTTACACCTATCAGCAAGTTCTTTTAACTGCAAACTTAACTCAAGCAGTTGTTTTGAAAGGTCTCTGGCTTTTGATGCCTGGCCAATGACTGTATCAGGATATTCTTCGCCTTCTTCACGGACCCGGGCATCATCGTCTCCGTCATTTTTGGTTCCCAAAATTTTTTTTGCTTCATCGTCTAAAAGTATTATTTCAATAATTTTGCCTGCTGGGGTTTGAAAATAAGTAATAGTCTTTTTTTCTTCTTTTGGAGGTTCCGGTGGTTTTTCCGGCGGAGTTATATTAACTCCCTCTTTGCTAATATGGACTATTACTAAGTTAGGATTTATGGTGGTTAAGATAAAATAAGAAGAAAGAATAATTATTATTCCAATGAAACCGGCAAAAATTCTGCCCCTGGCGTCTCGCTGTTTTTCCGGATTTCCGGCCGAAAGCAAATAAATAATTCCCGAATAAATTAAAACGCCTAAGGCGACAAAACCAGAGGCGTAAATAACAAAATTGAAGATATAAATAATATAATCGGTAATAGCGCTTTTTTCGGTAAGCGTTGGGGTTTCGGGAAAACTTGGATATTCGACCTCTAAATCCTTGGCAAAAGTGAAAAAACCAATACCAAAAAGAACAAAAACACACAGAAAAAAAATGATTATCTTTGTTTTCTTGCTAATCATTTGATTTTTTAAAAACTCTTTTAATTAGTCCCTTTTTTGGTTTTTCTTTTTTATCGCCGCCTTTTAATTCTTTGTAAACAATATATGTCCAGCCAAACCAAGCGTCTCCAACAAAAGGAATTAATTCAAATATAGTATTCAGTCCCAGCCTTCTAAAAGTTTTTTTAGGCAATTTTCCTGATTTTGTAAAAATCCAGCCGCCAATAAAAATAAATCCAATGATGTCTAGAATAAAAGAAAAAGGAATTCCTATGCCGGCAAAACTTAAAATCAAAGCCATTAGACCGGCTAAATCAAGAATTATGGCTATTGCCATTATTATAGCTGCTTCCGGAGAGAGAAAGCTGGACATGTTTTACTAAATCCAAATGTCAAAATCCAAATTACAAATCAAATCCAAATGACTAAATGTCAAAAAGAGTAGTTAGTTGTTTTGGATTTTGGACTTTGACATTCATTTGACATTTAAGCTTTGAAATTTGAGCTTTATCGCTTTGGTTTTTTCATCTCTTCTTTGGCCTTCCGAATCTTAACTACCTCTTCCGGCGAAGTAGTGATTATCTGCTCTTCGGTGTAAGATGCTATTACTCGCATTGCTACATGTTTCTGGCCGGTAAAAAATAGTCCTTCTCCAACTGCAGCCTCGGGCAGACGATATCTTTCTTCTTCAGTAAGATTAAAGACCTTGCTTGCCGTGTCAAGAGCAGCCGGACTTTGTTTCATTAAAAGCTGAAGCGAGGAGTTGGTAATAATCGGTTCACCATAATTTGATTTTATAAAGTCAGTAACATCTTGGGTAATAGTAGTTACTCCAAGCCAGTATTTTCTGGCTCGTTTGGCAATTCCAAACAAGAAAGAAGCGCCGTCTTCTGTCTGCATCAGCCACCACGCTTCGTCAATCACTAAAATCCTCTTTTTTAATTCTGAACGGATAATGTTCCAAATATAGCGAAGAATAATAAACATTGCCATTGGACGCAGTTCTTCTTCCATGTCTCTAACTCCAAAAACCACGAAGTTATTTTTCATTGAGATATTAGTTGGCTGGTTGAAAAACCCCGAAAAAGTCCCGCTGGTGAACTTCCTAATTCTTCTAACTAAAGAATCAGTTCCCTCCATTGCCTCTAAAACTGTTTCCAAGTCAGACATAAGCGGAGGTTTTACTTTTGAAAAATCAGAAATAGGACTAATATCTTTAGCTGCATAAGTTTCAGTTAATGCCCTATCAATAATAGCGTCTTCTTCTGGAGTTAATCCGCCTAGCATAATCCGCAGCAAGCCAACCAAATTGATGATATTGGTCCGCAAAACATCTTCCGGTCTTTCGTCTGGGCCAGGGATTGGCAAATCAAAGGGATTGATGTGATAGGGTCCTGTCAAAGACATATTTAAATAACTTCCGCCAACTGCGTCAGATAAAAATTCATACTCGTTCTCCGGGTCAACCGTTATAACCTCAACTCCTGTCATTAGCGACCTTAAAATTTCTAATTTCGATGCGAAACTTTTGCCTGAGCCTGCCTTTCCAAAAATCGCAAAGTTGGCATTTTCCAAAGAAAATCGGTCAAACAAAATAAGAGAATTATTGTGTTGGTTAATGCCGTACAAAATCCCCTCGTTAGAGCTTAAATCAAAAGAAACAAAAGGAAAAATACTGGAAAGAGGCTCAGTGTTCATTAGTGTGTGAATTTGTGGCCTGTCCAAGCAGTAAGGAGCAGTGGCAGAAAAGGCTTCTTTTTGCTGAAAAAGAGCCGGTTTAATATAGATAAGCCTTGCTTCTAAAATTGATCTTAAGGTATTTTCAATTTCCATTAATTCTTTTTTGCTGTTTCCGTAAACGGTTATATATATCCCCAAATGAAACATTTTCTCTCTGGCAGTTTGGAGCTTGTCTCTTAGTTCTTCCAAATCCTGGTAGGCAGTTTCCAAAACTGGATCGCGGATTAATCCTTTTTCTTCTCTTTCAGCAATTTCCGCCTGAACCTCTGTTACCCTTTTTCTTAATTGTTTCATAACCATACCTCCCGAAACAGGATGGATAAAAAAAGCAATATCCATTGGCACATCCAGGTTTATTATTGGAGAAAGCCAAGCCGTGTTTAAATAGCGCGGATAAGAAAAGACAAAAAAACTTTTTGTAAACCTTTCACCCAAACCCAAATAATTTTGCGCAACCTCAATTGAAGCCGGAGAAATAATATCCTTTGCCTGAATTGCTTCGGCTTCAAAAAGCTCTTCACCAAAGTTTGGAATCTTTTTCTTTCTTTTTGGAAATAATTTTTCTAATAGTTTCATACTTATGTAATTAATTCCGGAGGCACTTCCGGGTAATAACCCACTTCAGCTTCTTTTGGATGGTAAAGCGTCCAGAATAACTCAATTAGCTCAGGGCTTGTTAAGGGAACAGCCTGGAGTCCGCACCTCCGCAGACCCAAAGCAACAAATTCCATTCTTTGCCAGAGCTGAGTTTTAGCCCTTTGGAAACCTTCTTCAGTTAAACTTATTATTTTTTTTGGTTTTTTCATAATTCCTTTAATTTGAATCTTTTGAATGTTTATGGGCGAGAAGGGAAGGACCGCATAAAAGCTTTTTGACATAATAGTTTCTCCTTTTACCAGGCCTTCAATAAACTTTCGGTATTCAGCGGTCTGTATTTTCATTAGATCGTTCGCCTGGTCTTTTTCCAATTCCCCCAAGCTTTCCAAGTAGCCGGTGATATTTAATTTTCTTGATTGAACAATAATCTGAACAGAAAAATCCAATGAATTAAGGAAGTCTTGGAATTGATAGATAATGGCTCCCTGTTCATCTTCTGATTTCAGAGCAAAGTTTAAAGACGAGACCATTAAAATGGCTCTTAGTCCCTTGCTCTTAAGTATAATGACCCCTTCCCTAATTTGGTCTATTTCTAAAAATGATTGAGCTGAAGCTTTAGGCATGGCTTTTACTTCGCAAAATAAGCAAACCAGAACATCAGAATATCAGTAGGAAGGACATCAGATTATCAGGATATCAGGAGAAGCTATTAAAACTTAACCTGATATTCTGGCATCCTGATACTCTGCCCACTGATTTGCTGATATCCTGATATGCTGTAATATTATTTGTTATTTGGTGCTTGGTATTTGGAATTTTACCGTATCTGTGTTTCTACTTTAGTTGATAATCTGTTTAACTTGCTTTTTTCATTTATTTTTAATCCCGGTTCTTTTTCCCTTTCCTCCTTTTTTGCTTTTTTAAGAAACTTTGGCGGTAGGGCCTTTTTACGCCAAAGAAACATTTTTGGCCTGGTAGAGTAATTGAAAAAGTTCATTAAAACCGTTGGCAGGCTTTGCTTGGCGATTTTTACAAAGGCAAAGACAGATGCCAGGCCAAACAGAATAATAGCTGCTATAAAAAAGAGAGTCATTGAAGCGGTAAAATAGAGAATAAAAGAAATCACTCCAGCCCACCCGAAGTAAAGAAACTGTTTAAAAGTCAAAGGACCAACAATTTTCGGCTTTCTCTCAATAAATTGTGGAACTTTAAATTGCATGGTTATTTAATTATACCACAAAACAGAAAAAATAATAAAAAGAGATGTTAATATCTAATTTCAGCTAATTTTATTTGACAAATTCTATCTTGTCTGATATAATAAGCACATAGCAAACTAAACAATTGAATATGGATAGAATCAAAAAAAGAAAGGAGAAAAAAGATGTGGACAGCAATAGGTGTGGGGACAGGAGTAGTGTTTCTGATATGGATTATCAAATGCATATGGCTTGTGGGGCCAGCAGAAATGGCAGTAAAAGTAATATTAGGCAAAGGAAAGAAATTTTGTGACAGTGGTTTCCGTCTTGTCGCATGGTTTTTTGGCTGTTTTCTGAAAAAGTATCCTAAAAGAATATACAACTTGGATTTTCCAGCAAAGAAAGTTATTACAAAGGCAGGGAAGTTTGAGGGAAAAGAATATGGATCCGAAGAAATTGGAGTAGACGCTGTAGCATATGTGAATTTTCCTCAAAGCAAACGCCTTATAACAATTCTTGAATCACAGGTTCCCACTGATGAACAAGGATTGTTGAAATTTGTTGACGATTCAGTGGTAGCAGCTTTTAGGGTTGTTGGGGGAGAAATGACATGGCGAGAGCTTATTCAGAATATGAAAGTAGTAAAAGATGAAGCCAATAAGGTTTTTAAGGCTGCGGACGGGGTTTTGTTGAGGGCCGGGTTTGAAGCAAAAAACCTAGATTTGGTTATCAAAGAGATAAAACTTCCCGGACGTTTAGCTGAAGCTCTTCTTTTGCCCGACGTAGAAAGATTAAGGGTCGATGCTGCTGAAAGTGTTGCAAAACACCAAGCAAAAGAGGCAATGGGTCAAGTAATCCTGCAGTATTGTGAAGCAACAGGGCTATCAGCAAAGGAAGCTCAAGAGAAGATTAAAAAAAGCACAGTACTCCAAAAAGAGTTTCGAGAACGGAGTGCCCGTCTTACCGAGATAATGATAGCGGCGGAAAAAGGAGATTACATAAGGTTTGTGGTAGATGGAGCCGAAGGAGCCGAAGGAGAAGAGAAGGGCATTATAAATGCCATTGCCGCGGCAAAACTTCTCGGTCCGCTCAAAAAAGAAAAAGGAGAAAAAGAGGAGAAGAAAGAAAAAAAAGAAAAAAAAGTAAAATTCCCGATGGGGCATTACGAAACCACTGAAACTGAAATAGCTGAAGATTTGAAGTAAAAGAAGGGGTCGGAATTTCCGACCCCGTTTTTTTATAAAATAGTCAAGAATTAATTATTCAATTGTTTCTCGATATCTATCTTTTATAGGAGTAGATTTTGGTCTTTCTGATATAGATCTCGGAAGCTTTTTTTCAATAGACTTTTTTTTAGAGATAGATCGTTCTTTAAAAGGTTTAATAAAGACAAGAAGTTTTTCTTTTAACTCTTCGGCAATTTCTTTTGCTTGTTCTTTGGGAATGTTTAATCTTTCTCCTAAAAGTAGGGGCAGATTTTCTAAAGATATTTCACTTTCTGCGTATTTTCTTACCAAATATGATATTTTATAACCCGGTGAACCTTCAAATAATCCTTTTCTCTCTTTAGGAATATTAGATTTAAAAAACTTTTCCATTCTTTCTTCTTGAGATTTTCTAAAACCATATTTTTCTAAAATTCTTTCAATAATTAAATTGCTGTCATTTGGAAAAAAGGGTTCAGAGAAAATTGATTCGGGTTTTTCTTTTTGAGAAATTTCTTTTGGCATATTTTTAAACTTGCCATCTTGGATGGACATTTAATCTATTAAATCTTTTCCTTTTTTGGGCAAAGGTTTGGTTGCTTATATGAGGTGCATGAGGACTAATAGAATTATGCGCGAGCACAGTCTTTTTGATTGCTTTTTTTAGTTTGGGTTTTCCTTTTTCTTCCATTTCTCTAAACTTTGATTCATTCATCATAAATTCAAGGACAACTTTCGGATTTGATAAGGCTTCTTCTTGGACATTTTTTCGGAAGGTTTCAGGATCTATTCCAGCCATAACTTTTTCTAATGTTTCCTCTGGTTTTAATTCCAGGGCTTTACGCGTTTCTTTTTCATGTGCCCAATCAGGTCTTCTTTCTAAAACGTCATCTCTATTTAAGCCCATTCTTTGAACCATTGGTAAATATTTTTCATCCTCTTTAGAAAGCTTTCCTTTTTCAACTAAAAGCTCAAATAATCGAGCCTGTCTTAATTTATCATCATAGGTAAAGGGTCTTACTTTCATGGCTCGGCGGATTTCTTTGGGATCCATTTTTTCAAAATCTTTACCCATTTCCTGCATTTTTTTCCTTTTTTGTCTTTCGTAAGCGCCGGGCCCACCCACCATTCGACCAATGAATGGCATAGTCTCAAGTCCTTTTCTGATTGTTTTTTCAGCTTTTCTAACTGGTGCTGTTCCTCTTATTGCTCCTCCGGTGAATTCCCTTGCCCTCGTTAACTTAGCCTTTCCTTTCTTTTGAGACCAGTCTATAATTGTTCCAGCACCCCAGGCACTGGTTTTTAGACCAACGAAAAAGGATAAATAAAGGAAGACAACAACAATAAAATAAGGAAGGATGGTATCTATAACGCCTCCAGCATGTATTGTTTTGTGACTTAAGGATATTTCTAATTTACTAACTCCCGACAAAATTTGATGGCTTAAATATAGGAAAAAACCAGCAATTACCCCAATAAAACACCATTGGATAAATTGTTTCCACCACATTGTGAAATATTGTCTTGTTGTTGGAAGAATATACGCAAAAAAAGCAAGAGGTGAAAGAATAACTAAAATCCAGATAACAACATAACGCATTACAAATAAAGCAGAGTAAACAAATAAAATAGCTGCAGCCGTGAAACTAAATACGGCCAACACAATAGCATTGCCAAGGAATTCAAAACTGGTAACAAGACTTTTAAAACTCTTAAGTTCTGTCCAATTATCACTCCATTGATCGATAGTATCCCAACTAACAGCGCCTTTTAAAAAGTAGTTCATTATTATGTTTGAAGTATCAACAACTACACCGGCAATTACTGGAGTAAAATTAATCAAAAGTATAATGATTATTAGTCTTGGTAGGGTTTTTTGCCATTGGTATTCTTTGATTCTTAGGGCAGTAGCCAATCCAATAATTATTAATACAACAACAAAACCAATATTGGCTAAGTCACGGGTTAATTTCCAACCAATGTCAAGAATAAAATTGTTAGATGGGTTAGTATAAGAAAGTCCAATAAAACCTGGTCTGGTCACCCACGTTAAAATAACTGAGGCAATACCGAGTAACAAATGGCCGATACCGGCTAAAATCTGCCATGTAATTCCGATGATAACATTTGCAAGAAGTTTAAGTGTGCCCTCGGCGATTTTCCCGATATCAAATATACCGGCGGTAGCTTGATGGAATGGAACACTTATTCCTAAAAAAACAAAAAACAAAATAAGACCTAAAAGAATTGGTTTTTTTGTTTGGAAAAGGTTTTTAAGTTTGGCAAATATTCTGGGCATTGTTTTATTATAACACATTTGTTGGAATGTAAAACATTCCAGAATTTTCAATTCTCAATTATCAATTTTCAATCAATTTTCAATGAATCAATTTTCAATTTATTTAATAGATTTAGTTAACATTATCCAGTCATTAACGGTTAATGTTTCAGCGCGTCGAGAGGGCTCGATGTTATTTTTCAAGAGCCAGACTTTTATATCTTGTTTTTCTTTTTTTAATTTTTTGGCGAGGTTATTTATTAATTGTTTTCGCGGCTGGGAAAACCCAGCTTTCACGATTTTGAAGAACAAATCTTCAGCCCCAGAGGCCAGTCCTCTGTTAATTCGGGCAGCTTCCAGATGCCCGTCCTCTGGAGAAATATGTTTTATTTTTATAATCGCTGAATCCACTTTTGGTTGAGGATAAAATGATTTTTTGGAAACATAGGAAATAATTTTCACATCAGAGTAAAATTGGACAGAAATAGCCAGCAAACTCATTTTTCTCGGCTTGGCGCAGATTCTCTGGGCTACTTCTTTCTGAACCATTAAAATCATTTCAAGTGGCGGGTTTTTTTCTTCCAGAAACTTTCTAATAACTGCACTGGCAACATTATAAGGTAGGTTTGCTATAATCTTGTAACTTGTAACTTGTAACTTGTAACTTTTTGGATCTATTTTTAGGGCGTCACCGTGAATGATTTCTGTATTATCAAAATCCTTTAAAGTTTCTTTCAAAATTTCTACCATTCTTGAATCCTTTTCTACGGCAATAATCCGCCCGCCACTCTTCGCTGGGCGGTCGGCCGAAACCGCTCGCGCCAGCTCCTGCGTCAGGGTCCCAATTCCCGGACCAATTTCCAAAACAACATCTTTAGGTTTCAATTCCGCTGTCCGCACAATTTTTCTCAAAACCGATTTATCAATCAAAAAATTCTGGCCCATTCGTTTTGAGGGCAGAACATCATATTTTTTCAAAACAGCACTAGCCCCTTTTTTTGAACACAAATCCATTATTTCATTTTACCCCATAAACTTACAAAACCAAACTTCAACAATTCGGGTCAAGGACGGGCCTTGACCCAACTGTGTATAACTCTGTGTATAATTTTGTGGATAAAAAGCTTGACTAATGTGCTTACCATTGTTAACATTAAAATACTAGTTAGAAAGCGTTTTAAAATGCTTTTTGCTTAAAAGGGCAAAAAAGAAAAACATTTCTAAAACATCCCAAAAAATCTTTAAAAAGGTACAAGGATTCGGGAAAAAGATAATCACAACAAAAAGAACAAAAGGATCTTTTAAAGACCCTTTCTTTTATTTGGGCTTAACAGCAGTTTTCTTATTTTTAATCACCTGTTTTGTTAATCCAAGCGAATTGCTTTGCGGCGAAATAGTCAAAGATTTTTCCCTACTAAAAGCTCAGAGCACAAATACCTTCTGCAACCAAACAAAGGATTTATTTGTTAATCAGTCAGAAACATCGCAATTAGAATCACCGGAGCTAACAACTATTCAGGATAGCAGCATTAAAGGAATTTCGCCTCCAACTATTATTTCTTCTAAGGTTTTAGGAAGTCTAATCGGCAGTGATTATAATTTAGGGGACAGAAAAGAAACCATTGAATACGAAGTCCAGGAAGGCGACACCCTTTCCAGCATTACCAACGAATTTAATATTTCTCTAAACACTATTCTTTGGGCAAATGATTTGAGCAGCCGTTCTTTAATCCGTCCGGGCCAAAAACTTATTATTTTGCCAACCTCCGGTTTAATGCATTTGGTTCAGAGGGGGGACACGTTGGGAAATATTGCCAAAAAGTATAAAGCAGAAATAGAAGAAATTACTGACATTAACGACTTGCCTGAACAGGGAGAAATTTTTGTTGGAGACCTTTTAATAATTCCAAACGGAATAATGTCGACCGTCTCCGATCAAACAACCTATGCTCCTTTGGCTGCCTCTTACTTTATTTGTCCGATTCCAGCTCCGTGTAGAATTACCCAAGGGCTTCATCCTTATAACGCAATTGATTTTAGCAATGGCAAGTGCGCTGATCCGGTTTACGCTGCAGCTGGCGGAAAGGTACAAAAAACCGGATATGGAAATATAGCCGGCATCTATGTCCGAGTTTTACACCCTAACGGAGTAGTTACTTTTTACGGACACCTTTCTAAAATATTGGTGGGCGCTGGAGATCATGTTTATCAGGGTCAAATTATTGGTTATATTGGATATACTGGCTACACAATTCCATCTGGACCAGGAGGCTGTCATCTTCATTTTGAAGTCCGCGGCGCCAGAAACCCGTTTGCGAAATAAGTCCTTGAAAATTGAAAACAAAAGACGCTATCAACGAAAAAAATTCTCGTTGATTTTTTAATTAAGCCTAAATTTTCCATTAATAGAAATTATAGAAAATTTTTTTAGCAATTTATTCGTTTTCGCGGAAGCGGTACATTAAAGCTTCAGCGATGTGGCCGTAAGAGATGTTTTCAGAATTTTCCAAGTCGGCAATAGTACGAGCCACTTTTAAGATACGGTGATAGCCCCTAGCAGTAAGTCTGCCTGAATCAACATACTGTCGCAAAAGATTTTGAGTTTTTAAATCAACTGGGCAGTATTTTTTTATTTGGGGCAGACTTATTTCTCCGTTAACGGAAAAATGTTCACCGCCAAATCTTTGTTTTTGAACTGCTCTGGCGTTAGCCACTCTTTTTTTAATTTCCTGGCCAGTCCCTTGTGAATCCTTGCTGGCTAATTTTTCATATTTTATTTGGGGCACGTCAATAAAAATGTCAATTCGGTCAATCAGGGGTCCGCTCAATTTTCTTTGGTATTTCCGAATTTGATTTGTGGAACAACGGCAGGGTTTTTCAGGATCGTTCAAATAACCGCAGGGGCATGGGTTTGCCGCAGCCACCAGAGTAAAGCGAGCTGGCAGAGTTAAATAATGTTTTGCCCTGAGAATAGTTATTTCTCCTTCTTCAATGGGCTGGCGCAGAGACTCAAGGACATCGCGGTGGAATTCCGGCCATTCGTCCAAAAAAAGAATTCCTTTGTGGGCTAAGGTTATTTCTCCGGCACGGGGCGGATTGCCCCCGCCGATTAGGGCTGGTTCAGAGGATGTGTGATGGGGACTGCGAAAAGGTCGCAAGAGCATCAAAGGATACTCCTTTTTTAAAAGCCCGGCAATGCTGTAAATTTTGGTTACTTCCAAAGATTCTTCAAAATCAAGAGAAGGAAGAATGGAAATTAGAGATTTAGCCAAAAGGGTTTTGCCTGCTCCGGGCGGGCCAACCATCATTAAGTGGTGAGATCCGGCGGCAGAAATTTCCAAAGCTCTTTTGGCATGCTCCTGCCCCTTAATCCAGTCTATCTCAACCGGGTAATCGGGCTTTTGAGTAAAATCTTTAAGATTTATTTTATAAGAAGAAATTTCTTTTCTGTTTTCCAGGTAATCAATTGCCTCTTTTAAAGTTTCCACTCCGATTATTTTTAAACAAGAGTCTTGTCTAGAAACTAAGCTTGCTTCCGCAGCGTTTGCTTTGGGCAGGATAATTTCTCTCCATCCCATTTCTTTGGCTAAAATAGCAAAAGAAAGAACCCCCTTAACGGGTCTTAATTTTCCATCAAGAGAAAGCTCGCCAATGAAAAATTTCCCTTCCGGGAAAAACCTGATTTGTTTTGATTCTAGTAAATATCCGATTGCAATGGGAAGATCATATAATGAGCCCTCTTTTTTCAAGTCAGCTGGCGCCAGGTTCACTAAAATTTTCTGAGGTAGATCTTTCTGCGGTTTTATACTAATACTTTTTAAAGCAGAAGCCACTCTTTCTTTTGATTCCTGTACTGCCCTGTCTCCGAGTCCCACTATTTCAAATCTTCGTAATCCGTATCCAGCGTCAACTTCTACTTCTATAACCCGAGCATCTAACCCTACCACTGTTGTTGAGTAAACTTTAGAAGCCACAATATAAAATTTTCAATTATAAATGATCAATTTTCAATCAATTTTCAATGATACAATTTTCAAACCCTTGCTTATAAACAGAGTGTTTGAAAATTGAGAATTGAGACATTCAATGAAAATTGTAAATTGTAAATTGAGGATTAGCGAAGTAATTACTTGCATTTATTACAGGTTCGGGCGTCAGGTATGATTTTAAGCCTGGCAACGGAAATTTCTTTTTTACAGTTTTCACACTTTCCGTATTTCCCTCTTTTTATTTCTTCCAAAGCTAAGGTTGTGTCCTGTAAACGAGTTTCCAAAGCGTGTTCAATTGGAAGAAGAGAAGTATATTCTTCTACCTCGTCAGCCGCTTCTTCAAGATTGCCGCTGCTTGAGCTGGCGCCTTTAAAATTGGGAAATTTTGTATCCCAATCACCTTTCAAGTTCTTATCTTTTTTAGCAAAACCATGGAGCTGATTTTCCAGGGATTTTTTCTGTTCTTCTAATTTTTCTTTTAGTTCTTTAATTAGTTTTTTTGATAGCATTTTTAATCGGGTTTTCCCCAATGAGGTAGAGCTTGCAAGTTCGCTATCTTACGGGGTTAATTATATCTATTACTTTTTCCATGGTATTCCAAGACGTAGTCAATATAAGATTTTCATTAAACAGTGACCAGCATATCCCTAGGTCCTGAGTAGAAAAAGGCTGACATCTAAAAGAAACGTCTTGATACCAGCCCGTTTTAAAATAAGGAAGTAGAGCATTTTCTTGTTTGCCTAAAACAAAAAAAAGCTCGCTAGTATCATTTTCTATATTTGATTCCCACGAATTCATTAAATCTGCTAAACTTTCTTTGTCATTAATTAGCGCTACAAATCCCAAACGGTTTCCAATAATCTCAGAATCAATAAATAAAGTAAAGTCATTATTCAGTTTTTCGTAAAATGTTTCTGGACTTTTAACATTAAAGGCTGTTAAAAATTCCCTTAATCCAGTAAATGCGTTTTGTGTTTTGTTTTTAATTAAAATGCGCAAAATCTGCTTTTCTTGGAATTCAGCATTTATTGTTTGAGAAATAAGTCCTGGAATTTCGTTTTCAGATAAGATTTCCATAATCGGAAGACTTTCTATTGGTATTAAGGCGGTTGGAATTCTTAATGGCTCATCAAATGGAACATTTTCTTCTAATTCGGCAGGTTTTTTTACGGTTCTAATGACTGCATACCAATACCAGAAAGTAATAATCCCGGCAAGAGAAACAAGAACCACAAAAAGGATTATTAGTCTGACCCAAAGCTTTTCACCAACCGAGAGTTTTTCCGGCAAGGGCCGGAAGATTATCTCTTTTTTGCCAGAACGTCCAACTTGAGGAAGTTTCGGCGATTTCAAAGGGGTACCTTCTTTTTCCTGAATTTTGATTTTTTCCAAAAAGTCTTTTCGTTGTTTTTCCTCCTTTTCTTGGATATCCAAAAGCCTTTCTTTTATTTTATCTATTTTTTTAAGCCTTTTCTCTTGTTCTTCAGCTTCTAAAACTTTTCTTTTTTCTCTTAAACCTTTAAGTTTTTCCTTTATACTTAGCCCAGGTTGAAAAGACTCAGCTGGTTCTGGTTTTTTCTCAGGGATTTTTTCGGGTTCAGTTTTCTTTGGAATTGGTTCTCTAACTTCTGGCGGAGTCCCCGGTTTTATTTTCTTTAAAGTTGCTTTCTCTGGAATGCCAGACAGGAACTTATTTATTTCATTAATTTTTCGCTTCAGTCTTTCCTCTTTTTTCAAAACATAGTTTAATTTCAAATCAATTTCCTTGATTGACAGCTCTATTTTTTCTTTTTCTTTTTCTATTCCCCACCTCTGGCACTCTATTTTCTTTCTTTCATTTTCTTTTTCCCACCTTTGTTTTTCAATGTCTCTTTTTTCTTCTGGATTCTGGATTAATCTTTCTTGTTCTTCCAAAACTTGTTTTTCTTTTTCCACAGTTCTTTCCCTGTCAGAGATTTGTTTTAATCTTCCTTCTATTTCATTAAGATTTTCATTTAATTTATTTTTTTCTGATTGAAGGGGCTGGATTTCTTTGACTATCAGCTCTTCAAGAGTTTTTTGGGATATAATTCTTTCTTTTTCCAGTTTTACTTTATTTTCTTTTTTCTTAATTATTGTTAGTTTGGCTTTTAGTTCTTTGATTTCAATTAAAATCTCTTTAATATTTAGATTAATCTCTTTGATTGCCAAGTCTATTTCATATTTCTGTTTTTCTTTTTCCCACCTTCTGATTTCTATTTTTCTTCTTTGTTCTTCCATTTGCCATCTGGTTCTTTCTATTGTCTGCCTTTCCCGTAAAGACTTGGCTGTTTCCTCTCTTTTTTCAGTGGCATTTATTTTTTCTTCAATTTGTCTTTCCTCGTTTAGGATTGGTATAAGAGTTTTTTCTAAGACTTGTTTTTCTAAAAAGAGATTAGACCTTTTAAGCTCTATTGGCCGTTTTCTTGCTTTAAGGTTTTTTATCTCTTTCCTTATTTCTGCTTTCTGCTGTTTTAAAAGCTGGGAAGATAGTCTTTTTTTCTCTCTTTTGGCCTCTTCGGCTGCTCTCTTTCTTATTTCCTGAACTGACCTTTTTTCTGCTTCCAGAAGTTTTATTCTTTCTTCTTCAGCTTTTTTGAGATGCAATTCTCTTTTTTTTCTTTCTTCCCCCCCTGCTTTTCTTTGTTCAATTCTTATCTGCTCCTGTTCTCTTTCTCTTTCTCTTTCTTTTTCTTTTTCTTTTTCTTTTTCTTTTATTTTTCTTTGTTCAATTCTTATTTGCTCCTGTTTTTCTTCTTGTTCTTCTTTTCTTTCTCCCTCTCTTCTTTCTATTCTTTCTTTCTCTTCTTCAGCTCTTTTTTCTTCCATTACCTCTTTTTCTATTTGTTGTTTTCCCTCCCTTTTGCGTTCTTCTTCTTTTCTCTTTTGTTCCTGATCTATTCTATATTTTTCTTGTTTGGCCTTTCCCAAAACATCTTCCTTAAAAGCCTCTTTTTTCCTTTCTTCATCAATCGCTGAAGGAGTTTCTGGCTTTTTTACTTCCAAAACTTCCTCCATTTGCTGGGGACCCTCTCTTTGCAGCCGAGCAATGTCTTTTTGCATTGTTCTAATATCGGCCGGATCTATTTGAAATTCCTTTATTTCCTCCATAGTACGACACTAATACACTAATTCATGCTAATGATGCTAATATTTGTATCATTAGTATAAATTTGTATATTGGCATCGACAAATATAATTAGTATTCATTAGCCTGTCTGCCTGTCTGTCTGCAGACAAACATATTGGCATAGATTTTACTTTCTTAATGACAGATCTATACGGCCCTGTTCGTCTATAGATATTATCTGGACATTTATGGTCTGCCCCACGCTTATAACATCGCCAGCTTTTTTAATGAATGAGCCTCTGTCTTTTTTATTCAAAGAGCCCATTTTAGAAACATGAAGCAGGCCTTCTTGATTTGGAATAAGTTCTATAAAGGCTCCGAAATCAAGGACCCTTTTCACTTTACCTTCAAAGATCTCGCCAATCTTTACCTCTCTGGTTAGATTTTTTACCCAATTAACAGCTTTTTCAGCTCCCTCTGGTGATTCTGATGTAATAAACACTTCACCGGTATCTTCAATATCAATAGTTACTTCACATTCCTCAACAATTTGATTAATCATTTTTCCGCCAGGACCAATTACCTTTCCAATTTTCTTGGGGTCTATTTGAACGGTAATAATTCTCGGCGCATAAGGAGAAAGCTCGGGCCTTGGTTTGGCTAAAACTTTTTCCATTTCCCCTAAAATTTGAACACGACATTTTTTAGCCATTTCCAGAGCCTCTTTGAATATTTTATCATTAATGCCATCAAACTTAACATCCATCTGGATAGCAGTTATGCCGTCTTTGGTTCCGGCTACTTTAAGGTCCATGTCTCCATGAGAATCTTCGGGTCCCTGAATATCAGCCAAAAGCCTGTAATTGCCTTTTTCTTCAGCCATTAAACCAATTGCAATTCCTGATGCAGGATTTTTAATTGGCACTCCAGCATCCATTAAGGCTAAAGAAGAAGAAGATACCGAAGCCATAGAACTTGACCCGTTGGAAGAAAGAATTTCCGAAACAATTCTAATGGTATATGGAAACTCATCAACATTAGGAAGCAAGGGCAGCAAGGCTTTTTCCGCTAGCATTCCGTGTCCAATTTCTCTTCGGCCCGGACCCCTTAAAGGCCTTGTTTCGCCAACTGAGTAAGGCGGAAAATTATAGTGGTGCATGAACCTTTTCTTGCCCACGACTTCCATGCCTTCCAATATCTGCTGGTCGCCAGGACCGCCTAAAGTTAAAATAGATAAAGACTTAGTTGTTCCTCTGCAAAAAAGCCCGGAACCATGTGTTCTAGGCAAAAGCCCGGATTCCATTTTAAGTTCTCTGATTTCATCCAGCCTTCTTCCATCTTGCCTTTTTTCATTTTTTAGGATATTTTCATGGATTATTTTATCAATTTCCTGTTCAAAAAAATCTAGAGCTATTTTTATTTTATCTGGATCAGAATAATTTTCTTCAATAGATTTTATTAAGTTTTGTTTGATTTGTTCTTTTCCCTGATTTCTTTCAATTTTAGATTTTTTATAAAGGGCATTTTCTAATTTTTTAGCCAAAACTTCTTTTACTTGTTTTTCTATTTCTTTTTTCTGAACATTTTCCGGAATAAGGATCTTTTCTTTGCCAAGCTTTTTAACAATATCTTTTTGAAAATCAATTAATTTCTTAATTTCTGTTTCAGCCTTTTTCCAACTTTTTAAAACATCGCTTTCAGAAACCTCCTGCGCATGAGCTTCAATCATATTCATTAAAACTTTATTGTTTTCTCTTGCTTCGTTAGAGGCTTGTCCTTTTTGTAATTTTCCTTCGTTTTTGTAATCTCTAATAGGGTCAACCCCAGAAACCAAAAAATCTAATTTTGTTTTTTCTCTTTCTTTATAATTGGGGTTTAAAATAAAGTCGCTATTCAGGCTTCCTATTCGGACTGTCCCTATGGGTCCTGACCAAGGAATATCAGAAAGAGAAAGAGACAAAGAAGCGCCGAGTAAACCCAAGATATCAGGATCATTTTCACCGTCCCATGAAAGGCAAGTGATAATTACCTGGATTTCCCGTTTTAAATCCCTTGGAAACCTTGGTCGAATTGCTCGGTCAATTAAACGAGCAGTGATGATAGCTTCGTCAGAGGGCCTTCCTTCCCGCCTAATGTAGCGGGAGCCTCCGATTCTGCCAGCAGCGTAATATCTTTCTCTATATTCAACAGTGAGTGGAAAATAGTCAAGGTTTGTTTCCCGGCTTGACATTACTGCAGCAGCTAAGACTAGAGTGTCGCCGCAGCGAACCAAACAAGAACCATTGGCTTGTTCAGCCAGGTTCCTTATTTCAAATTCTATTTTTTTGCCGTCTATTTCAACGTTGAACTTATTCATTATCTTTTTAATAAATATTTTTTGGGATCCTGTCCTAAGTCAATAAAATCATCAGCTACTTCTTTTAATTTGCCAGAAGCTGATTTGCCAAAAGCAACGATTTCTACTTCAGATGGTTTAGAGTTTTTAATATATTCAACTAATGGAACAAAATCACCATCGCCAGTAACTAAAATAATAGAATCCAAAAAACTGCTGTATTTTACAGCGTCTATTGCCATGCCAACATCCCAGTCGCCTTTTTTAAGACCTCCTGGAAAAATCTGAAGATCTTTTACCTTTGTTTCAATCCCAATTCGTGTTAGAGCTTCAAAAAATCCTTTTTCCTCTCCGCTTTCTGTTTTAATCACATAAGCTAATGCCCTGATTAACTTTCTGCCAGAAACCGCTGTTTTCAGAACTTCTTTGAAATTGACTTTGGAGTTATAAATATTTTTGGCTGAATGATACATATTCTGAATATCCATCAAAACAGCCACTCTTTGTTCTTTGTGTTTTATTAACATAAAATCGATTCTAATATACGAATTTATACTAATTATACTAATGTTCTATTTTTGTTTGTTTTCTTTCCCTATTTATTCATATCATTAGCATGTATTAGCACATTGGCATCGCGTTATTTTTTGAGGCCGAGTTTTTTAACAAAGGACTTATATCTCTTTTTATCTTCGTTTTCAAGAAATTTTAAAAGAGTTCTTCTTTTAGATACCATTTTTAAAAGACCTCTTTTGGAATGAAAATCCTTGGAATTCTTTTTCAAATGCAAAAGCAGCCTGTTTATTTCTTCATTCAGTAAGGCAACTTGAACTTCTGGTGATCCGGTGTCCAGGTCGTGAAGTTTGTATTTAGATATAATTTCTTCTTTTTCTTTGGGTGTTAACATAATATTATTTATCAATTAGAGTATACCATTATTAATCAAAAATAAAAAGAAAGAAGAGAATCTTCTCTATGTGCCCCCACCAGGACTCGAACCTGGAACAAGCGGCTTAAGAGGCCGTTACTCTGCCAATTGAGTTATGAGGGCTTATTTAATCACAATTAATTGTCCACCATCCCTCTCCAAGTCCTGTCCAACTATTTACACCTATTAAATTAAAGAATAAATCAACAATCAGCCAGGCGCCATAGACTATTACTAATCCAATTATTACAGATGTCAAGAGTTTTTTAGCTGTTTCTAATGTTCCGGGATTGCCGCCAGAGAAAAAATACATTACTCCGCCAATGACTATCATTACAAGCGCAATCAATAAAACAGGAGGAAAGGCATTAGAACCGCTGGGAACTAAAAGAAAATCAATTATATTGTCAAACATTACAAAAATATGGCAGAGTTGGCAAGGAGGCTCCAATTTAGCCATTTCAGTATCGCTTATTTTTCCATAACCCGAAGAAGCTTTTCCATCCCCAGGAAGTGATTGCTTTATTAAATTTCCGTCTTTATCCAATTCATATCCTCCGCAAGGAACTAACCCGGACGCTTGTGCCTGATTAAAAATCAAAATTAGCAGGAAAGATAAAAATATAATTAAAAATATCTTTTTCATATTGTTAATTGTGTTTAATTACAATTTATTTTATTATACAATAAGTTTTATAAAATACTAAATAGGAGATAATATAATACTATCTTGTTACTCCACATTAATAAAACATATGTAATAGATATATTGCTATAGCAATATATCTATTACATTAGTTATGTGTGCCCCCAGTAGGATTCGAGCCTACAACCTCCGCGTCCGAAGCGCGGCGCTCTATCCAGTTGAGCTACAGGGGCTTAGGGATGCAGGATGCGAACTATCATCAATTTAGCAAAGCCAATTTGAGCCATATTCAAGGCGCGAGGAGCGATGCGATGCCGGAGTGCATCGTGAGCGACCGAGCAACGCAGAAGATGGCTCAAATTTGCCTGCCCGAAGGGAAGCGAAATTATGGGCCAATTTCTTTGTTACTCCTCCTCAATGGGCTATAAATAGCCCAATTTCGTCGTAGTGCCTTGAACTTGACCCATTCTTTTGCTTCTAAAGCTGATGATAGTTCGCATCCTGCATCCCAACATTATTATACTAAAAATTTGAAAAAAATCAAATTTTGAGATAGAATAAGTTTAATGATTATACCAAAAGAAGTAAAATCTGTTTTGGAAAAATTGCGGAAAAAGAAGCACGAAGCTTACATTGTCGGAGGTTGTGTTCGGGATGCTTTAAGGGGCTTTGAACCTTTGGATTGGGATGTAGCAACAAATGCCAAGCCGGAAGAAATTACAAAGATTTTCCCAAAAAGTTTTGCCGACAATAAATTCGGCACAGTAACAGTTTTAACTAAGAGCAAAGATAAACCACTAAAGGAAGTTGAAATAACGCCTTTTAGAACAGAGGAAAAATACACTGATAAAAGGCATCCAGATAAAGTTGAATGGGCAAAGACCATTAAAGAGGATTTGAGTCGTCGGGACTTTACAATAAACGCAATTGCTATGGATCTTGATGGAAATATTATTGATCATTTCAATGGCAAAAAAGATTTGGAAAAGAAAATTATCCGGGCAGTTGGCAAAGCAGAGGATAGATTTTCTGAAGACGCTTTAAGAATGCTCAGGGCAGTCAGGTTTGCAACTACCTTGAACTTTAAAATTGAGGAAAAAACATCAAAGGCAATTGAGAAAAATGCTTTTTGGCTTCAAGCAATTTCCCACGAGAGAATAAGAGACGAGTTTTTAAAGATCGTTATGGCTGATAAGCCGTCAAGCGGAATTGAGCTTTTGCGCAAATTAGGACTTTTGAAATATATTATTCCGGAATTGGAAGAAAATTACGGAGTGGGACAGAACAAGCATCATATTTATGATTGTTATGAGCATGCTCTTCGTTCTTTGGAATACGCTGCAAAGAAGAAATTTAACAGTGATGTTAGATTAGCTTCGCTTTTTCATGACATTGGAAAGCCTCGTTCCAAGCGGGGCGAGGGTAAGGATTCCACTTTTTACGGCCATGAGGTTGTGGGAGCCAGGATGACGGCCCGTATTTTGAACCGGTTAAGATTTTCCAAAAAAGATATTGAAAAAATTGTAAAACTTGTAAGATATCATTTATTTTACTATAATGTTGACGAAGTTTCCGAGTCTTCGGTTAGAAGGTTGGTTCGCCAGGCAGGACCGGAAAATATGGATGAGTTGTTGCAGGTGCGTATGGCTGACCGGATTGGGTCTGGAGTGCCAAAAGCTGAACCATATAAACTGCGTCATCTTCGTTATATTATTGAAAAAGTTAGCCAGGATCCGATTTCTGCTAAAAAATTAAAAATAAGCGGCGATGACATAATGAAGATTTTAAAGATTAAGCCGGGACCGAAAATCGGAGATGTTTTAGATATTTTACTGGGATATGTTTTGTCTGACCCAAAAAAGAACAAAAAAGATTTTCTGGAAAGAAAAACCAAAGAATTAGGCAAATTAGAGGACGGAAAATTAAAAGCTCTTGCAGAAAATGCCAGAATAGAAAGAAATGATATTGAAACCAAAAAAGATGAAATGACCAAAAAGAAATATTGGGTAACGTGATCATAAAACATAAAACAAAACGGGCTATAGTGTAATGGTAGCACGAGTTCTTCGGGAGAATTTAGTTCCGGTTCAAATCCGGATAGCCCGAATAGAAAAAGATGCCGTGAGCGGTCTCTTTTTCCTTTTTTATTGGGGGATTTTTAAATTATTTTATTTTTGCTATACTGATATTATGAAAAAAATTATTTTTATTATTTTTGTTTTGGCTTTTGCGGCGGGTGTTTTTAATTTTGCTTTAGCTCAAGAAGAACCTCAAGTTGACATCAGCTTTTTTTATGGCGAAACTTGTCCTCACTGCTCAGCAGAGCAGAAGTTTTTAGACGCAATGGAAAAAAAATACCCCAACCTTGAAATAAAAAGATATTCGCTTAATGAACCAAAAGCCATTGAGCTTTTGAAAGATTTGTGTAAAAAATGTGAATCTGAAAAGTATTTGGGATTAGTTCCTCTGACTTTTATTGGCGATAATTTTTTTCTTGGTTTTGACAATGAAAACGGGATGGGAAGACAAATTGAAGATTATATACAAAGACATATGGAAAGTGCGGAGAAACCAGAAGAAGATAAAGAGAAAATCCAACTGCCAATCATTGGAGAAATAGATGTTGGCGAATATTCTCTGCCAATTTTAGCTGTTGTTTTAGGGACATTAGACGGGTTTAATGTTTGTTCTCTTGGCGCTTTGGTTTTAATTTTAGGTTTGGTTTTAACTATTCGCTCCCGTAAGAAAATTATTCTTTTCGGCGGACTTTTTATATTAACAACTGCTGTAGTTTATGGCATTTTAATTTTTCTTTGGCATCAGCTTTTTTCCCTTTTAGCTCCTTATATTAGGCTCATGGAGATTTTGATAGGATTTTTAGGACTTGGTGGAGGAATTTATTTCTTAAAGCAGTTTATTAAATACCAAAAACACGGACCGGCTTGTGAAGCCGGTTTTGGGCAAAAAATAGCTTCTAAATTTTCCCAGAAACTTCAAAAATTTTTTGGAACTAGAGATATCTTTGCGATAATTAGTTTGGTTTTTCTATTTGCCGTTATTATCACTATTGTTGAGTTTCCTTGTTCCGCTGTAATTCCGGTTATTTTCGCCGGTATTGTTGCCAAAGCCGACTTAGCGTTTTTAAACTATCTTCTAATAATTTCCCTTTTTGTTCTTTTCTATATGCTGGATGAGCTAATTGTTTTTTTAATCGCCGCTTACAAAATGACTCTTTGGATTAGTTCTGGAAAATTTATTGTTTGGATTACTCTTATTGAAGCAATCGCTTTGTTTTTATTGGGATTTTACTATTTGTTGTAAATAGCAATGTTTGTTTTTACCTCAAAAAATGCTAAAATAAAATTGATTTCGGGCTTGTAGTATAATGGCATTACACCGCATTCGCATTGCGGAAATGCGAGTTCGATTCTCGCCGAGTCCATTATGAACACTCCAACTGCTTTAACCCGGAAAGAGGTTGGGAAATTGGGAGAGGATATTGCTGTTAAATATTTAAAGAAAAAAGGATGTAAGATTTTACAAAGAAATTATCTGCCGAAATTCATAAAAAGCTTTGGAAGAGGAAAAGGAGAAATTGATATCATTATTAAGGAAAAAGATACAATTTGCTTTATTGAGGTTAAAAGCGTGATTAAAGGAACTCAGAAATTTCTACCCGAAGATAAGGTGAATTTTTTTAAACAGAGGAAATTAATTAGACTTGCCAAAATGTATTTTTTAGAAAACAAAATTTCCCAGAATAGAAAATGGCAAATTGATGTTATTTCAGTTATGATTGATTTAGACTCTAGGAAGGCAAGGCTTCGACATTTTGAAAATGCTGTTGCTGATATCTATTAGCCTTGCTATAATTAGTAGTGAAGAGAAATGAAAGCTTACTTTTGTTTCAACTTAACGACTAATTACGTCTAAAGGTCACAATTAGAACAGATTATGTATGTTGCGATTCTCATTGCTGGTTTTGGAGGAGGAGTTCTGCGAGGCTTGGTTGGGTATATCAAGCATCAGTTCTCATACAAAAACGTGGGATTTAAACTCCCCTATTTTTTGGGGATGATGTTTTTGTCAGGGATAATTGGCAGCTTAACCGCAATGGCAATCCGTGAAGCTGGCATTACTTTTTTTCAAACAGGATCTCTTGTTCCAGCTTTGGCTTTTATTATTGGTTATGCAGGCGGAGACTTTTTGGAAAATGTTTATAAAATAATTGTAAAAAAATCATCTTTATATGAAGAGTAACATTAAAAAATTAATTGGCTGGTTATTGTTGATAGCCGGATTAATAATAATTGCATGGGCTTTGTATTCCTCATACAATATTTTTTCCGCCAAGGACGAAGCGCCGGAGATTTTTTCCTCCTCGGCACGGCTAGAGGATGGCGACAAAGTAGAAGAAGAGATACCTGATATTGAAGAGCAGATGAAGCAAATGATGGAGGAGCATCTGGAAAGTTTGTTTCCTAAAAGTTTTGGTCCCAGATTTCTTAATTTAATTACTTGGTCAATTTTCGCCGGGATTTTAGTTTTCGGCGGCGGAAAAATTTCTATTATTGGCATTAAATTAATCGGAAATAAATAGCCAAAAAGGAGCTTAGCTCCTTTTTAATTATAATTAATTTTTCCAGCCCAGCAGTGCTCGCGCCGCTGGGATGTGGAAACCATAACTATGGAAAATCCATTTGAACATTTTAATAATATCAGAGAGGCCCGAAAGAGATTTATGCCAATGGTTTTTGCTCTTTTATCCCTTTTTATTTTTGTTTTGATAATTTCTTTTATTGTTGACATTAACAACAAGATTAAACAAGGGAGATACATTGGACAGGATATTGAATCGCAGAACACTATTAGTGTTTCAGCAACCGGAGAGGTTTATACTAAGCCGGATTTAGCTATAACCAGTTTTTCTGTTCTCACCGAAAAAGCAACAGTTGATGAGGCTTTGAAAGAAAATAGTGAAAAAATGAACAAAATAATTGAGTTTGTAAAATCCCAGGGGGTTTCTGATAAAGATTTAAAAACCACTGGCTTGAATATTTATCCGCGCTATGAGTGGAAGAGAGAAACATTAATTTGGCCCCAGCCAGAGGGAAAAAGAGTTTTAATTGGCTATGAAGTTCGTCAGTCTTTACAGGTTAAAATCAGAGAAATGGAAAAAGTGGGGGCTATTATTCAGGGAGCAACTAGTGCCGGCGCCAACCAGATAGGTGATTTAAGGTTTACTATTGACAACGAGGATGAGTTTAAGAATCAGGCAAGAAAACAGGCAATTCATGAGGCAAAAGAAAAAGCCAAAGAATTAGCCAAGCAGTTGGGGGTGAAATTAGTAAAAATTAAAAACTTTTCCGAGAGCGGAATATATCCTCGTTATTACAGTTTGGATGTTGCCGAAGCCGTTGGCAAAGGCGGGGGCGAAACGCCAACGCCCCAAATAGAAACCGGCGAAAACAAGATAGAAGTAACGGTGAGTATAATTTATGAGATAAATTAAAAAATAGACACCGGGTCTCTGTAAACTATACAGACACCGCGTCTCTATAAACTATACAGACACGGTGTCTCTGCGGATTTTAAAAAATTAACACCCTGTACAGCGGTTGGACATTTTTAGCAAACGATCGTTTACTAAAAATGTCCAGCATGGGTTTTTTCGAAAAAGGAGCTAATCTCCTTTTTTAATTTCTCAAGAGCAACCTTTGAGAAAAATTGAATTTTCTGAATTAATTTGATAAGATAAAATTATGAAATTCATTGCAGATTTTCATATTCATTCTAAATATTCCAGGGCAACGAGCAAGGATATGGATTTAGAGCATTTGGACAAGTGGGCGAAAATAAAGGGCGTCAATGTTTTGGGAACTGGGGACTTTACGCATCCGGAGTGGTTAGCTCATTTGAAAGAAAATTTGGAACCGGCAGAATCCGGACTTTTTAAATTAAAGTCTCCTGTCCCGACTTCGGTCGGGGCACGGCAAGAAACTCGTTTTATTCTCACCAGCGAGATTAGCTGTATTTATTCCAAGAACGGGAAAGTGAGAAAAGTTCATATTTTAGTTTTTGCTTCTGATTTTAAGACAGTTGAAAAAATAAATGCTCACTTGGGCTGTATAGGGAATTTAAAATCAGACGGACGGCCTATTTTAGGATTAGACTCTAAAGAATTAGCAAAAATTGTTTTAGAATGTTCGGCTGACTGCTTGGTGGTCCCGGCTCACTTATACACACCCTGGTTTTCTTTATTTGGTTCTAAATCAGGGTTTGATTCAATAGAAGAATGTTTTGAAGAATATTCAAAATATATTTTTGCCGGGGAAACGGGACTAAGTTCGGATCCCCCGATGAGCTGGCGGAATTCATCTCTTGATAAAATTACTCTAATCAGTAATTCAGACGCGCACTCGCCCCAGAAAATAGGAAGAGAGGTAAATGTTTTTGACACAGAAATTAGTTATTCAGCTATTGCCAAGGCTATAAAAGAAAAAAATCCCAAAGAGTTTTTATATACCGTAGAGTTTTTCCCCCAGGAAGGCAAGTATCATTATGACGGCCATAGGGCTTGCGATATAAGTTTATCACCCCAAGAATCTAAAAAATATAATAATATATGCCCGGTTTGCGGAAAACCTTTAACCATCGGCGTTTTGAACCGAGTTGAAGAATTAGCAGACAGAGAAGAAGGTTTTAAGCCGGAAAATGCCATTCCTTTTAAAAGCCTTATTCCTTTGCCCGAAATTATCGGTTCAGCCGTTGGCGTGGGACCGGCCAGTAAGCAAGTTGCCAAGGAATATGATAATTTGATTGAGAAATTTGGCAATGAGTTTAATATTTTATTGGAGGCAAGCCGAGGGAATTTGGAAGGAGTCACTAAGCAGGAAATTGCCGAAGGGATTATTCGGGTAAGGGAAGGAAAAGTTTATGTAGAACCCGGCTATGACGGAGTCTATGGAAAGATAAATATATTTTCACAAGAAGAAAAGAAAAAACCGACAAAACAAGATACTCTTTTTTAAAATTAAAAAATGATAAAATCCAAAACCAAAAGTATAATTTTTTTTGCCTTTTTAGTTTTGATATTTTTAGCAGATTTAATTTTTATAAACTTTCTTTTAGAAAAACAAGAGGAATTTTACTCTGGTATCTTTAACCGGGCAGTAATTAATTTTTCAGAGATAAAAAAACTACGAGAAAATAGAACAGCAATTTTAATATTTGTAGGAGACATTATATTAGATAGAGGGGTGAAATATATGGTGAATAGAGAGGACAACGGGGACTGGAAATTTCCATTTTTGAAAATCGCTAATTTTTTGAGAAAAGCCGATATATTATTCGGCAATTTAGAAAGTATAATTTCTGACAAAGGAGAGAAAGTTGGTAGCATTTATTCTTTTCGGGCAGAGCCAGAAGCAATTAAGGGTTTGATTTTTGCCGGTTTTGATATTGTCTCTGTGGCTAATAACCATACTTTTGATTATGGCAGAGAGGCGATGGAAGACCATTTTAAGAGGTTAAAAGAGGCAAGGATTAATTATGTTGGCGGTGGATTTAATAAAGCAGAAGCCCAGTCACCAGTTATTAAAGAGGTCGCGGGCACTAAAATTGCCTTTTTGGGCTATACCAATCTCGGTTCAGAATATTGGAAAGCCGAAGAAAACAAATCCGGTATTGCTTGGCTAACAGAAAATATCGCCGAAGATATAAAAAAAACAAAAGAAATAGCGGATTTAGTTATGGTTTCTTTTCACTGGGGTGAAGAATATCAAAAAGTTACAGAAGAACAGGAATTTTTTGGCCATTTGGCAATTGATAGCGGAGCTGATTTAGTAGTCGGCCATCATCCTCATATTGTTCAGGAAATAGAGGAATACAAGGAGAAATATATTTTTTATTCTCTTGGTAATTTTGTTTTTGACCAGAGTTTTTCAGAAGAGACTATGCAGGGATTGTTAGTGAAAGTTAAAGTGGACAAAGCCGGGATAAAAGAAATTATTTCTCAATCAATTAAAATTAACGAGTTTTTTCAACCAGAAGTTTTTTCAACAACAAGTTATTTAAAATAATTTCATAGCTTCATTCCAAATTTCTGGGTCGCCCTGCTTCTCTTTTAGCCAGTACCACCATTCAGCTCCCCAGAAGTAAAACCGGCTTAATCCGGTTTTTTTAGCGAATTCAATATTCTTTTTAAATTTTTCCAGATCCATTGTCTTTTTCTGTTCTTGAAGAGGCATATCTTTGACAAAAGTCGGACCCCAGGGTTCAGCCTGAAGCTCCAGGCAAATAACTTCTTTATCAAAAATCTTTTTAATTAACTTGGCTCGTTTATAATAAAAAGCTGGAGGAAAGGGGTACTTGACATAATTCTTGAACGGCTCAAACCATAATTTTCTGTAAATTGTAATTCCCACCATGTCTCCGTATTTTCCTGCCCTTGTCCAAAATGACCACTCGCCAGTATCAGAAACAATAATCGGTCTATTGTCTAAAGACTTTACCAAAACAATTTCTTTTTCTAAAAGAGCTTTGTTTGATTTGGGACATTCACCAAACTTAAAGAAGGGTTCGTTTTCTACCTGCCAGGCTGAAATAGCCGAAGAGTTTTTATATCTATTTACAATTTTTTTAATATACGCCAATAATTTTTCTTTGGCAGCAGGTCTCCATTCCAACCAGACAGGAATGTGGCATTCAGGCCAGCGCGGAGTTTTCATGCCAATTGTCAAAACGAGTTTAGCTCCTTTTTCTTCTGCTTTGGCAATCTGCCAATCCAAATCAGTAAAATCATATTTATCTTCTTTCGGTTCAATTAAGTCCCAATAAGCAATTATTCTTATTTTTTTAACTTTTAAATCATCTAATAAAGCCAAGTAAACTTCTTTCCAGTCTAAATCAAGACTTTTAGTCTGTTTTTGGGAAAAAGTAACAGCCCAAGTAATTTTCTCAATTTGAGGAGCTTTGCCGACAAAAAAATAACCAGCAATAATTAAAAGTAATAATATTATAGGGAGTAAAAAGAATTTTAAAATTTTTTTCATAGACTTATTATTTTATCTGGTGCGTATTTTTAACTAAATACTTAAAATATTATTTTAAAGTTTCAGCGATTGTTCTGGCAATTTTATAAACAGGCGCATCTTTTTTTTGGACAGGGTTTAGTTTGGGCAGATTTTTTTTCATTTCTTTTTTTATTATTTCAGCCACTTTTTTGGGGTTTTTTTGAAAATAAGCGCGAGTTCTTTCTTGGGCATATTTAATATTTGCTTTTTCCTGGCCATGGACATAATCGGTTATAATAATTGGAAGGCCATTGGAGATAGCTTCTTCTATTGTTCCCGGTCCAGCCTTACCAATTACAATATTGGCTATGGACATAATTTCGGGCATTTTATTCGTATATCCCAAAACAGCTACTGGCAAAGAAGAAAGTTTTTCTTGAAGTTTTTTATTTCTTCCGCATACAACTAAAATTTGAGTGGCTATTTTTTGAGAGAGAACTTCGCACACTATTTTATAAATAGTTCCTCCGCCCTCTCCACCGCCCGTAAATAAAGTTAAATAGCCGGGCTTAATGGCAAACTTTTTACGAATGTTTTCTAAATTTTTTGGTTTTTCGTAAAAACCCGGCTTTATTGGCAATCCTAATACCTTAATCTTTGATTCCGGTATTCTATAAGCTGAACATTGTTTTTTTGCTTGTTCGGTGGCAACAATAATTAGGTCTGCCTTTGGCTCAATCCAGCTTGCATGGACGCTTACAGGATCAGCGACAACTATTATTAATGGAATTTGGAGTTGATTGTTTTGGATTATTTTTTGGCCTAAATATCCTGCCAAACCATGAAGGCTAATAATAGCATCTGGTTTTTTATCTAAAATCAATTTATTTACTCTACGGCATACGAGCCAATAGAGGGGTTTGATTATTTCTCTCCCCATTTTGTTATTAGTCAGATGATAAACTAAACCGTATCCAACCGAACTTCTGGTGTTGTGTATGGATTTTGAGTAAATTTTTTTGATAAACTTATTAAACCAGTAGTTGCCCTCATTTAAGAAATCAATTATTTCGGTCTTAAAACAACCCATTTGTTTAAGGGTCAATATTATTGCCTGAGCTGAGGTTCGGGGTCCCCCTCCTGTGCCTGAAACTAAAAAAATAATTTTTTTCACGGTTTTATAATTCCTTATAGAAGACCACGGCTTTATTCGTAGGTCTCTATTCTTTTTGACAACCCCATACTTTTATTTTATACACTTTTAACTAAACTTGACAAGTTTTTTTAGATGACTAAAATTAATAATGTTGGAGGGTAAAAGATTAATATGGAAGAAAGAACTTATTATTTAACTAAACAAGGCTTGAAGAAATTAAAGAAAGACTTGGAAGGTCTCAGAAAAATAAGGTATTCTAAGATTAAAGGAGAGGTACCGAGCATTTTACATTCCGAAGACATAAATTCTGAATATCTTTCTTTTTGGGAAGATGCCGATTTTTTAGAGAATAGAATAGTAGAGTTAGAGTATGTTATGAAGAACTTTGAAATTATTAAAAAGCCTCTGAAAGAAAGACAGAGCTTTATAGACTTAGGGGCAACAGTTTTAACCGAAGCCAACGGAGAGAAAGTTAAATTTAAAATTGTTGGAAGTTTGGAAGCTAACCCTTCATTAGGAAAGATCAGCGAAAGGTCTTTGGTTGGAAAAAGTCTTTTGGGCTGCAAAAAGGGAGATATTGTAAGAGTAAAGTCTTCTTTCCCTATTACTTATAAAATTATAGGAATAAAATATGAAGACATTTAAGAAAATTATCCGCCGTGAAAACGGCGGGTTTGTTTTAAGATCTTTTATAGCAAGAGATCTTCTTTATGAAAAATCTAATTAATTTTTTACTTAAAACAGGAAAATTGAAGAAAATAAGGAGAAGCGGCTGGGTATTAAGGAAAGTAAAAGACCCTGAAACAATTGCTGGACATAGTTTTCGTTTAGCAATACTTGGTTGGATTTTGGGTAAGAAAAAAGAAATAAATCCGGAAAAAATTATTAAGCTCGCTTTAATTCATGATTTGTGCGAAGTTTATAGCGGTGATATTACTCCCTATGATGATATTCTTCCAAAAGATGAAAAAAAACAGAAAGAACTATTAAATAAGTGGCCAAGATTTTCAGACAAAAAGAAAAAGGAATACATTTTTAAAAAACACAAAAAAGAATGGGAATCTTTAAAAAAAATTGTTTCTGATTTATCAATTCCTGACCAGAAAGAAATTATTAATCTTTGGTGCGAGTATGAATTAGGATTAAGTGAAGAAAGCCGATTTATGAAACAGTTGGATAAGGTAGAAAATCTTATTCAGGCCCTTGAGTATTGGCAAGAAGATAAAGATTTTCCAATAGTTCCATGGTGGATTCAGATTAAAGAAGAAATTGACGACCCGATTTTGCTGGATTTTGTTTATGAATTAGATAAAAAATTTCACCCTCCTAATTTTGCCCGGCAGAGTAAAAAAGCGCCCGACAGAAAACATGGAATGCAAAAAAGAGGAAAACTTAAATAATTGTCTCTGCCCCGTTAGATATTTTGGTTTTATTATCGACAATAAAGGTTAAAACCTCTTTTTTCTTTTGTAAGATTTATTTTGTAATATTGCTCTGTATCTAACGGGACCTGTACTTATCCTAGTTGTGATAAAAAAGGTATGTGCCGTGAGTGTTTAAGGTATCATTTAGACAGAGATGAGCTTCCTGCTTTCTATTTTGATATGGCAAGTGAAAAAACTTATGATAGGTCAATAGAAAATTTTATTAGAATAAAATCCCAAAAATGATTAGAAAAAATATAAATAGTTTAAAATACTACGAGAACGGTTCTCGTAGTGTTTTGTTATTTATACTTGTGAATAAATAAGTTTTGTTTGTTTTCAAAAACAGGTATAATTATTTATATGAAAAAAGTTTTATTCTTTTTATTAACTCTTTTAATTGGATTATGGATTTTTTACTTTATTATAAGAACTGTTGGTCTGGAAAGCATGAAGTATGCTTTCTCTATTTTTTTAGGAGCTAAAGGAATTGCTGTTTTTGGTTTAACTTTTCTAATGCTGGTTATTGGGGTTTGGAAATGGAAACTTGTGTTGAAAACACAAGGACACAAAGTTTCTTTAAAAGAGTTGCTGGGTTTCCGTTTTTCCAGTTTCTCTATGTTGTTTTTTGCGCCTATGCTGGTTTTAGGCGGGGATATTTTTCGGAGTTATGCTTTGAAAGAAAAAAAAGACGTGCCATGGGAAAAAGCAATGGGGTCAGTCATAATAGACAGAATATTGGAGTGGACATGTAATTTAATGATAGTTTTAAGCGGTGTTGTTTTTTTTATCTTAAAAGTCGGAATTATTCCACATAAATTTAAAGTAATTTTATTTGGTTCTCTCATAATTCTAATCATGGGGGCTGTATTTTTTTATATCAGGTCTTTTAGAAAAAAGAGCATACTAAGGATTTTTATGAGGCGGACCAAACAGAATCATTTTCTGGACATAGAACAAGAGGTTTTCAAATTTTTCAAACCTAAAAAAATAGCAATGTGGAAATGCCTTGCCATTTCTTTTTTTAGAAGTTTAATTGCCGTTTTAAGGTGCTGGCTGGTAATAATGTTTTTAGGAAAAGGATTAGCTGTTTTCCCTGCCATTTCTATTCTCGGTTTTTATTTTTTAGCTCTTTTAATTCCCATTCCAGCTGCACTGGGAAGCCATGATGCCTTACAGGCTTTTGCTTTTAGCGCCTTAGGCTTGGGGGCCGGCTCCGGAGCAGCTTTTGCCACGATTATCAGGGGAGCAGAGTTAGCTGCTGCTTTAATCGGATTAGTTCTTTTATTTAGGCTTGGGGTTGGTTTAATCAGGGATATTTTCTTTAAAAAAATAGATATCTTTTTAGGCTCAATTACAAATTCCAAGGAATAATAAAGTTTACCTTATCTACCAAAGGATTTAATGATATAATTGATAAAAGCGGTCTAAGTAAAGGAAAATATATGTTAAAATAATTAAAGGTTAAATAATATGTTTAAATCAATCAACAAAGTTATAAAAGTTTTAATCTATAGTGATTTTGTTTTAAATAGCGCTTGGGGTTTTGTTGCTCCGATTTTTGCTCTTTTTGTTGTTAAAAATATTACCGGAGGCGATGTGGCAAAGGGCGCTGAAGTGGCTGGTTTCGCTGCTCTTTTTTATTGGGTTGCGAAATCTCTTTTACAGATTCCTCTTAGTAAAGGTTTTGACAAAAGGACTGGAGAAAGAGATGATTATTGGTTTATGTTTTTTGGACTATTTATAACCGGACTTGCTCCTTTTGGCTTTTTAATATGCAGTCTGCCTTGGCATATTTATTTATTTCAATTATTACACGCTGCCGGCATGGCAATGTTTGTTCCTTCGTGGAACGCTGTTTTTACCAGACATATGGATACAAAAAAAGCGGCTTATGAATGGGGAATGGACAGCACGCTTCTTGGCCTTGGAATAGGAATTACAGGCGCTATAGGAGGATTAATAGCCGCCTTGATAGGATTTGAAGTGATTTTTATTTTAGCCGGGACATTAACAATAGTTTCTGCGTTTATTCTTCTTTTTATCCATAAAAAAATTCTTCCCCGTGACCGCTTATTGCCAAAGCTTCCGTTTATTAGGGGCCGCCAATTTTAAAGACAGAAGCCATAAAACGCCTTTACAACGCCATTAAACTTCTTTATATTTTGTCATATAAAGGCGTAGTAATGGTGACTAAAGGCTTCTATAATGAATAACAGAGAATTAGCTAAAATCTTTTATGAGATGGCTCAGTATATGAAAATGGAAGAAATAGATTTTAAACCTTTTGCTTATGAAAGAGCAGGCGCAAGCATAGAAGCCTTGGAGCAGGATGTTGAGGAGATTTATAAAGAAGGAGGTGTAGCAGGACTGGAAAAGATTTCAGGAGTTGGAAAAAATATTGCCAGAAAGATTGAGGAGTATATAAGCACGGGGAATATTAAGACATATCAGAGATTGAAAAAGAAAACACCTGTTAACCTTGAAGAGCTGGTTAATATTGAGGGAGTGGGTGTGAAAAAAGTTAAAATTTTATACAGAAAGTTAAAAATTAAAAACCTAAAAGATTTAGAAAAAGCTGCCAAAGCTCATAAAATCGCTCCCTTATTCGGTTTTGGTGAAAAAACTGAGAAAAATATTTTACAAGGAATTAAGTTTTTAAAAAGAAGCAAGGGGAGATTTTTATTAGGAGAGATTTTGCCTCATGTTCGTGAAATTATAGAAAGATTAAAGAGCTTGGAAGAGGTTGAACAAATCAGCACCGCCGGTTCTTTGAGGCGGATGAAAGAAACAATTGGAGACGCCGATATTTTAGTTGTTTCAGGGAAGCCGTCCAGTGTGATGGATTTTTTTTGTTCTTTACCAGAGGTCGTAAAAATTTGGAGCAAAGGAAATACGAAAAGTTCAGTAAGGATGGAAAATAGTTTTGGGCACGTTAGAAATAAGATTTCTAACGGAGTTGATATAGACATTAGGGTCGTAGCTAAAGAAAGCTATGGTTCAGCGCTTCAATATTTTACCGGCTCAAAAGAACATAATATAATAACTAGAAAGATTGCTATTGCCAAAAAACTAAAATTAAATGAATACGGAATTTTTCAAGGCAAGAAAATGATAGCCGGCAAAACAGAAAAAGAGATTTACAAAATTTTAGGAATGGATTGGATTCCTCCGGAAATGCGTGAGAATCAAGGAGAAATTGAACTTGCCTTAAAGAAAAAACTGCCAAGAATTATTGATTATAAGGATATTAAAGGAGATTTACATTGCCATTCTAACTGGGACGGCGGAGTAAATTCAATTTTAGAAATAGCAGAAACAGCCATGGAAATGAGTTATGAGTATTTAGGAATTTCTGACCACACTAAGTTTTTACGCATAGAAAATGGCTTAGATGAAAGGCAGTTATCCCAGCAGAGAAAAGAAATAGAAAAAATAAATGCCAAAATCCAAAACTCAAATGTCAAATCAAGCTCAAAATCCAAATTTCAAATTTTACAGGGATGTGAAACTAATATTTTAAATAACGGCTCGGTTGATATAAAAGACGAAGCCTTGAAGAAATTAGACTATGTTATTGCCGGTGTTCATTCAAGCTTCAAGATGTCTAAAGAAAAAATGACTGAAAGAATTATTAGAGCAATGAAAAATCCCCATATTAAAATAATTTCCCACCCCACCGGAAGAATTTTGAAAAAGCGGGAGGAATACCAGATAGATTTTGACAGAATTCTACGCGCAGCCAAACAAACAGAAACAATTTTAGAAATTAATGCCTATCCCGTAAGATTGGATTTAAACGACAAGAATATCAGGCGAGCAAAAAGAGCCGGAGTAAAGATGATTATTAACACTGATTCCCACCAAAAAAATCAGCTGCGCTTTATAGAATTCGGCATTGCCCAAGCTCGCAGGGGATGGGCAGAAAAGAAAGACATTATCAACACTCAGCCATTGCAAAAACTATTGAAGTTTTTGGAATAAAAAACCGGATTAAATTTCTCGTTCAAAGAAATTTAATCCGGATTAGAGCCGTCTATTTATTTCTGGTCCGGTGCTTCCCACAAGCAAGATTATACCCACAAAAAAGAGAGGATACCATTTTTCAATAAAAACATCTGGATCGTTCAGAAAAATGACCACGCTTATAGCGGAACATACCAAACCAAAAACGGCTAATATTTTTTTAATTTTCACTTTTATTCTCCTTTCCTTTTTAATAGTTGTGAAAAGATCTATAAATAGTATATCATAGTTTAAGATTTATTTCAATGAAAAAAATTCTTAAATCACCTGTCTTTCAAATTAGTCTAATTCTTATTTTAGTCACAATCGTTTATTTTAATGTTTTTAAGGTTCCTTTTATTTGGGACGATGAAGTTCAAATCGTAGGGAATCAGTTTGTCACGAATTCCGGATTTTTCAAAGAAATTTTTACCAGTACGGTGATGCAAGGAGGCAGCGGTCCGGGCGGAGCTTCTTTTTATCGCCCCTTAGTGGTTTTATTTTATCGTTTTGAATATATTTTATTTGGATTAAATCCAGCAGGCTTTCATTTAATAAGCCTGCTTTTTCATTTCTTAAATATAGTTTTAATTTATTCATTAGTCAGAAAAATCACCCAAAAATACCTTTTAAAATTAACTTCATTGGCCCCGTTTTTAGCTTGCTTTTTATTTGCTTTTCATCCGATTAATGTTGAGGCAGTTTCATGGATTGCCGTTCAGGGAGATTTAGTTGCGGCCTCTGCTCTCTTGACGTCTTTCTTTCTTTTAATTTTTTGGGCGGAAAGCGGATTTCAAAAAAGGAAATATTTAATTGGAGCCCAATGTTTATTTTGCTCAGCTTTATTTATTAAAGAGCCGACTATAATTTTTCCATTAATATTTTTTATTTACTTGCTTATTTTTTACCCAATTAGAAAAAATTTTTCTAATTGGGTAGCATATTTAAAATTTATTCTCACTTCTGTTGCAACGGTTTCAATTTATGCTGTTTTTCGTTTTTTAATAGCTAAAATTTATTTTGGTTCATCTCTCTCCTTAATTGGCAAAGCTTCCAAAATGGAGCATTTTCTTACTGATATAACTTCATTGGGAAATTACTTTAAGCTTATATTTTTCCCTTCTCCTCTTTGCAGCGATCGCCAGTTTATCATCTCTCATGTATCTGATTGCCGTTTTATTATTTCTGCCCTGTTTTTAATTTTTCTGATATTTTTATTTATTAAATTTCGCAAAAAAATCAGTCCAATTATTCATTTCTTTACGGCTTGGTTTTTTATTGGGATTTTGATTACTATTAATTTTCTTTTCCCGGGCGGGCCGGTTATGGCTGAGCGATACCTTTATTTTCCCGCTATTGGATTGATTATTTTAATCGCTTTTGGTCTAAGTTATATTTTCCAGAAGCCATCTAAACGCTGGCGATTTTTTTTAATTTTCCTGTTTATAATTAATTTCGCTTTTTGGGGCTATAAAATTTGGACAAGAAATCAACAATGGCAATCTCCCCTGAGTTTTTATCAGCACGATGCACAACTATCACAGAATAGCTTTCTTTTAGAGACTAATCTCGGAGTAGAATACTTCCGGCATAAGAATTTTGACGAGGCTGAAAAAGCTTTTCTTAGGGCAATTGAAATTGAGCCGAGTTACGGCGTTGCCCATAATAATTTGGGAGTGATTTTAAAACAAAAAGGCAAAACGGAAGAAGCGGTTTCAGAATATAAAAAAGCAATAACCCTTTCCAATTATTATCTGGCTTATATTAATTTGGGTGATATTTATTTTACGAACCAAAATTATAAGGAGGCGATTCTTCTGCTGAAAAGAGCTTCTAATTTCTTTCCCTATAATTCAGCCGTGCTTTCCCGTTTAGCCCTGGCTTATTGGCAGACAGAAGATTTTGAGAAAGCCAGAGCTATAGCTGTTAGGCTTTTAGCCATTAATCCAAATGACCAATTAGCCAAAAGCATTTTACAAGGCAAATGAAGGTCTAAAAAATGCCTAGGCAAGAAAATTAGACCTCTACTCCCCGATTAGCATATAGCGTATCGGGGACTGGCACATTTATGCAAAATTTTCAAAAAGGAGTTTTTAGAGTTGTAAAGAAAATTTCGCGAGGGAGAGTTTTAAACTACAAAGAAGTTGCCAAAAGGGCCGGCAGTTCTCGGGCTTGGCGGGCGGTTGGAAATATTTTGAATAAAAATAAAAACCCCAGAATTCCCTGCCACCGAGTAATTCGTTCTAACGGCAAAATCGGCGGCTACAATCAAGGAACAAAGAAAAAAGCCTTGCTTTTACAAAAAGAGGGTGTTAGAATTAAAAAGTTCAAAGCGGAGAAAAAGTTTTAGTACCTTAATAGCAGCAAAAAAGGAGGAAAGAAAATGGCTGGAATGAAATATTCAGATTATGTTGACTACGGCAGGCTTGATCCTTTTAAGAGAGCTATGCTCAATGCTGTGAAAGCAGGCGTTGGCATTATTAAAAAGCTGAACATCAAGATTATCCGAGAAAGTATTGGTGGGCCGGCAGTGGTTTTTGATTTTTTAGACGCCGATCATATGTTAGCTTTCACCAATGATGGTGTTGGCACTAAAACCATCGTGGATAATATGATGAGCTTTTCAAGGGTTTGTCAGGGCAAATCTTTTTGTTATAACATTGGGTATGACTTGATTGCTGCTAATGTTAATGACTTAATTTGCGTTGGCGCCGCTCCTTTTGCCCTGCTTAATGAGTTGATGGTGGATAAAAACAGTTGGTTTGATGGTCCAGTCGGAGATGTCCGAATATTTAATTTAATTTCTGGACTCAGAAGAGCTTGTGAAGAGGCAAACATTATTATCCCTGGCGGAGAAACAGCAGTAATGTCGGATGTTTTAAACATCGGTAATTATACGCTTAGCGGTTCTGCCTTGGGAATAATTCAGCCAAAGAAAAGGGCAATTCTTGGCGGGCAAAAAATCAGGGAAGGGGATGTTATTTTAGGGTTAGCCAGCAACGGTATTCATGCCAATGGCTTAACCTTAGCCAGAAGAATTGTTGAAAAAAGACTAAAACAGAGATTTTTGACTTCTTTTGGAGAAAAGACTGTTGGCGAAGAATTATTGCGCCCGAGCAAGATTTATGTCAACCCAGTTTTAGCTCTTTGGGAGGCCGGGATTGCGATTCACTACATGAGCCATATCACTGGCTCGGGCTGGAAGAAAATAATGCGAGCCAGGCAGCCATTTACTTATCAAATAAACTATGTGCCTCCGCCTCATCCGATTTTTACTTTCTTGCAAAATAGAGGCCAAGTTACTGATAAGCAAGCTTATCAGACTTGGAATATGGGAGTTGGGTTTGTGGTTATTTTGAAGCCAGATGATGCTAAAAAAGCAAGGAGCTTACGTTGGAAGTCCGGGGCAAGAACGTATGTTTTAGGAATAGTAAAGAAAGGTCCAAAAGAGGTAAGAATCAGACCGCTCAATATTATTTATAAAGGAGAATAGTCTTAAGACTTAGAACAAAAAGCCGTCTCGTATCAGAGCCGGCTTTTTTAACACAATCGGATATCTCGAGAATTTTTAGACATAATTGGCAAACGACCGTTTGCCAATTATGTCTACTTTATTGTAATGATGTAACATTACCTTTGTGCGTTATATTATTATTTTTTAACTGTTTCAACGATTTTTTTGAAAATTTCTGGATTGTTTTCAGCCAAATCAGCCAATATTTTGCGATCAAGCTCAATTTTTTTATCTTTTAAAGCTTTTATAAATTTGCTGTAAACAATACCATTAGCCCTAGCGCCAGCATTAATCTTTATATTCCAGAGAGCGCGGAAATCGCGCTTTTTTCTTCTTCTATCTCTGTAAGCATAAGACCAAGCATGAAACAGAGCCTCTTTTGCCGCTTTATATTTTGATTTTCTTCCCCACCTAAAACCCTTTGTGTATTTTAACACATTTTTTCTTCTTTTATGCGCAGTTTTTCCTCGTTTAACCCTGACCACAATATCGATGCTAATATACAATGGATACTAATGATACGAATATATTGTTCCGAGTCAAAACAAGGTAAACCGATTCCATTAGTATAATTAGTATGAATTAGTATGAATTAGTATGAATTAGTATATTAGTATGGCATTAACTATGCGATAGCAGTCGTTTAATCTGTTTTGCTTGGGCTTTGGGCATTTCAACCCATTTGCGATTTTTTCTTCTGAATTCGCCGGATTTTTTTGCCCTATAATGATCCTGACCGCTTGGTCTGCGTAAAACTTTGCCTGCTTTAGTTATTTTAAACCTTTTTTTAATCGCTTTTCTGGTTTTCATCTAATCGATGCTAATATACGAATGGATACTAATGATACGAATATATTGTTCCGAGTCAAAACAAGGTAAACTGATTCCATTAGTATAATTAGTATGAATTAGTATCGCATTTATTTTTTGGTTACAATGACCGTTAATCTTTTTCCCATTTGTTTTAGTTCTCTTTCAACCTTGAAAGGAATGCGTTTTTCTAAACTTTCCAAAAACTTATTTATTTTTTCTTTGGCAAAACCCTTCAGAGCGTTTTCCCTGCCTTTCAACCTCATCTCAATTTTTAACTTATCGCCCTTTTTCAGGAATTTCTCTGCCTGAATTGCCCTAGTTTCCATATCGTGCTCAGAAATATTAAAGCTTAATCTTATTCCTTTTATTTCTCCGGATTTGCCTATTTTTGCCTTAGATTCTTTTTCTTTCTTTTCTTGCTTGTAGAGATACTTGCCTCCGTCCATTATTTTACAAACCGGCGGGGCAACTTTTTCTGTTACTTGGACTAAATCTAAATTGCGCTCTTTTGCTATTTGGAGAGCCTCTCTTAAATCAATAACACCGAGCTGTTTTCCAGTTTCATCAATTACTCTTACTTTGAAAGCCCTTATTCTATTGTTGATTAATGGTCGTCTGATGATAGTTTTTTAATTTTACTATGTGGAGGTGAAGGGCTTTGAACCCTTATCCAAAAGGTTTACCAAAATACTTCTACAGAGTTAGTTTGTTTTATTTTTTTTCAGAATGCTATATAGAAAACAAACAAAAATTATAGTTTCCAAAGCCTTTTTGTTTCTAACAATTTCTCAAGGCATTGAAATTGTCTATCCTAACGACATGACATCAGTACTACCCATTAGGAATCAGCAGTATTGACGCCTACTTAGGCGTAAGCGTAAGCAGGAGCTAAATTTTTAGCATTTGCAATTATGTTTTCCTTAAAGTTTTACGAGATTTAAGGATACTCGCTCTGCATATTTTAGCTCAACCTTCTGTCGAGTCTATGCACCCCCATATTTATCTGTCTTCGGAAGGAGTTTTTAATTTTTAATAAATTTTCAATTTTATAATCTTCAAATAATTTATGATCCCTCTCTTAGCGCTCTGTTGATTTGCCTTTCTACCTCTCTTTTTTTAATTATTTCTCGTTTGTCAGCCTTTTTCTTTCCTTTGGCTAAACCAAACCCCAACTTTATTTTACCTTTCTTAGCATACACCCGGAGGGGCACCAAAGTCAAGCCCTTTTGTCTTGTTTTGCCCATCAAAGAATTGATTTCTTTTTTGTGAAGAAGGAGTTTTCTGCTCTGGGTTGGATTATAATCAGGCGGCGTATTTTTCGGCTGATAGGGCGGAATATTAGCATTAGTCAAAAAAGCCTCTTCGTTTTTTATGGTCACAAAAGCTCCTTGCAGAGAAACCCTACCTGTTTTAATTGATTTAACCTCGTATCCTTTCAATACTAAACCGGCCTCAAAGGTTTCAAGGATTTCATAGTCGTATTTTGCCTTTCTGTTAAAAGCTAAGACTGCCATCACTTTTAATTTAACACTTAAATTTCATTTGAGCAATAAAAAACTCTGTCGTACGTTTTGTATATGATGAGGGAAAAGAAATTGTAATTTTCTTGCCGATGCATCGTCTGGCCTCGCCTTTGGCGAAGTCAAAGGCTTGCGGGCAATTTTTGTCAGATTGTAGTATAAAAATTGTAAAAAGTTGAATTCAGAAAAAAATTAAACTATACTAAAAGAATGATAAAAAATCAGATTAAAAAAATAATTAAAAAGGCAGTTATAGAGAAATTTGGAAAGATAAAAATTCCTGAAATTAAAATTGAGAAGCCGGAGAATAAGAAGTTTGGAGATTATTCTTCAAATATTGCTTTACAATTGTCAAAGGTTTTAAAAAAGAAACCGATTGAAATTGCGAAACGATTAAATCTTATGTTCCAGATTAAAGATTCCAGATTATTTGACGAAGTCAAAATAGCCAACCCTGGCTTTCTTAACTTTTATTTGAATAAAGAATATTTACAAAATCAGATTCTAGAGATTTTGAAGAAATGCGAGAAATTTGGTGATTTGGATATTGGAAAAAATAAGAAACTACAAGTTGAATTTATCTCTGCTAATCCAACAGGTCCCTTAACAGTAGGTAATGCAAGGGGGGGTCCTTTTGGCGATGTTTTAGCCAATGTTTTGAAAAAAGCTGGGTATAAAGTTGAAAAAGCTTATTACATCAATGATTATGGAAATCAGATTTTGGCTTTGGGTCATTCAGTTTTGAAAGACAAATCCGCAAAGTATAAGGGAAAATATATTGATGATTTGAGAAAGAAAATAAAAGACAAAAATCCTCAAAAAGTTGGACAAAAAGCAGCCAAAATTATTATCAAAGAAATAATAAAGAAGACGACTAAAAAGATGGGAATTAGACTTGATGAATGGTTTTTGGAAAGCAGGCTTTATAATTCAGGTGAGGTTGATAGGGTTTTGAAACTTTTGAAAAAGAAAAAGTTGATTTATAAGAAAGACGGAGCAGAATTTTTCAAATCGTTAAAGTTCGGGGATCAACGAGACAGGGTGCTTGTAAAAAAAGACGGAACCAAAACTTATTTAGCCGGTGATATTGCTTATCATAAATATAAATTTGAAAACAAAAAATTTGATAAAGTGATAAATGTCTGGGGAGCTGACCATAGCGGTGATGTTCCGGGGTTGCAAGCCGGAGTTAGTGCTTTAGGACACAAAGGAAAATTAGATATTATTCTTTTGCAGTTTGTTACTCTTTTGCATGGAAAGAAAATGTCAAAAAGAAAAGGGATTTATGTTACTATGGACGAACTGCTTGATGAAGTTGGAAAGGATGTAACCAGATTCTTTTTCTTACAAAAATCAGCTGATAACCATTTAACTTTTGATATGGCATTAGCCAAGGAACAATCAAAGAAAAACCCGGTTTATTACATACAATACGCCTACACAAGAATACATAGTATCCTGAACAAAGCCCCAAATCCCAATGCCCAATACCTAATTAAATCCAAAATCCCAATGACCAAATTGGAGGCTCCCTCGGAATTAGCACTTATTAAGCAACTTATTCGCCTGCCGGAGGTTGTTGAAGATACTGCTAAAGATTATCAAATTCAGCGCTTGCCGAATTATGCCATGGAATTAGTAGCAGCTTTTCATAAGTTTTATGAAGAGTGCAGGGTAATTAGTAATGACAAAGAAAAAACTCAAGCCCGACTTAATTTAGTAATGGCAACAAAAATCGTTTTAAAAAACATTTTATATTTAATGGGTATCTCGGCCCCGGAAAAAATGTAACATGAATAATAATTATTTTCTTTTGCGGCACGGGGAAGCTTTATCCAATCAAAAAATGATAAGTTCTTGCTGGCCGGAAAAATTTATTAATCCTTTAACTAAAAAAGGGAAACAAGAAGCAAGAGAAGCGGGTTTGAAATTAAAAGATAAGAAAGTTGACCCTGTTAGAGATTACGGGAACAAAAATAAAACGCGTAGAGGGCAAATCTCTAACGGGGTTGATTTAATTTTCACCTCCGATCTTTTAAGGACAAAACAGACGGCCGAGATTGTCGGAAAAGAAATAGGCATTAAGCCAAAACCGGACAAAAGATTAAGAGAATATAATACTGGAATTTTTAACGGAGGGTCATTACATAAGTTTAGAGAAGTTTTTAAGAAAGAACAAGAAAGATGGAAAAAGAAACCTGTTAAGGGAGAAACTTATACTGATATAACTAAAAGAATGTATGATTTTTTTCAGGATATTGATAAAAAATATTCCAACAAAAACATCCTTATAATCAGCCATCAGCTTCCCCTTATACTGTTGGAAGGAAAGGTTAAAGGTTATTCCCAAAAGGGAATTTTAGAAAAATTTCCCAAAGGAAAAAGAATCCAAACCGGCGAAGTTAAGCAATTATAAATATAAAGTGAGTTGTACTTGAAATCCACCCACAAAAAAGCCCTGTGGCAATAAAGATTGCGCAGGGCTTTTTTGTGGCAAAATGAAACGCAGAAAGGTGACGTTTCATTATTTTTGATGTTTTAGTTAATTCTATGTTTTTTAGTTAATTCTATTTAGTTAATTCTATGTTTTTTAGTTAATTCTATTTAGTTAATTCTATGTTGATCACGTCCTGTACAGCGGTTGGACATTTTTAGCAAACGATCGTTTGCTAAAAATGTCCAATATTGGTTTCTTTAAAAAATGAGTTAAGCTCCTTTTTCTGTATCTGCGGGAAAATTAAATTGAATTATTAGGATTAATCTGATAAGATAAAAATATGATAGATTTTCCAAAAACTGAAGAAAAAATATTAAAATTCTGGAAAGAAAAGAAGATTTTTGAAAAAAGCCTTAAAAAGACAAAAAAAGGCAAACGGTTTGTTTTTTTTGAAGGACCGCCTTTTGCTAATGGTTTGCCCGGGATTCACCATCTTTTATCCAGGGCCTTTAAAGATGTAATTCTCCGTTATAAAACAATGCAGGGCTTTTTTGTTGAAAGAAAGGCTGGTTGGGATACGCATGGTTTGCCAACGGAAATGGAGGCGGAAAAAAAACTGGGAATTAAATCTAAAAAAGACATAGAGAAAATCGGGATTAAGAAATTTATTGAAACATGCCAAAATAGTGTTTTCACTTACAAAAAAGAATGGGAAGAATTTACAGAACGAATTGGTTTTTGGCTTGACTTAAAAAATGCTTATATCACCTGTAGTAATGGTTATATTGAGAGTTTATGGTGGATTTTAAAAAAGGTTTGGCAAAAAGGACTTTTATACCAAGATTATAAGGTTGTTCCTTATTGTCCGAGATGCGGAACCTCGCTTTCTTCCCATGAGGTCGCCCAGGGATATAAGAAAATAACTGAAGAATCAATCACGGTTAAATTTGAATTAGCTGATGAACCGGGAATATATATTTTGGTTTGGACCACCACGCCTTGGACATTGCCCGGTAATGTTGCCTTAGCAGTCAATCCTGCTATAGTTTATGTTAAATTTTCTTTAAAGAATTATCCTGGAATTTCTGATGGGATTTATATAACTTCAAAAAAGGACTTTGATAATTATAAAAAGGAGATAGAAAAAGCTAAATCTAAAAAGGGAGCCGGAGTAGAAATTTTAGAGCAGACTAAAGGAAAAGATTTAATCGGAAAGAAATACAAACCCCTTTATCCTAATAGAGCGCCTTATAAAATAATTGGAGCTGATTTTGTTTCAAATAAAGAGGGCACTGGAGTTGTTCATATTGCTCCGGCTTTTGGCGAAGACGATATGAAAGCTGGTAAAGAAAATAATTTACCAGTTCTTACTACGGTAGATGAACAGGGCAGAATGTTAACAAAAGATTATCCCTGGAATGGAAAATTTATAAAAGAAGCTGATCCGCTTATTACTCAAGATTTAAAAAATAGAGATTTAATTTTTCATACCGAGGACTATGAACACGACTATCCCTTTTGCTGGCGCTGCGACAGCCCATTGTTGTATTACGCTAAAACCTCTTGGTTTATTAAAATGTCAAGTTTGAGAAAAAAACTGCTTGAGAACAATAAAAAAATTAATTGGATACCAAATTATCTAAAAGCGGGCCGTTTTGGCGAATGGTTAAGAGAAATTAAAGACTGGAATTTGTCCCGAGAAAGATTTTGGGGAACGCCTTTGCCGATTTGGAAATGCCAAATCGGCAAAAGTCAAAAGTCAAAAGTCAAAAGTCAAAAGTATTGCGACAATATTAAAGTTATTGAGTCAATCAAAGAATTAGAAAAATTAAGCGGGAAGAAAATTAAAGATTTACATCGGCCATATATTGATGAAATAACTTTCAAGTGTGAAAAGTGTGGAGGGCAGATGAAGCGAATTCCCGAAGTGGCTGACTGCTGGTTTGATTCTGGTTCAATGCCTTATGCTCAATGGCATTATCCTTTTGACCCCGATATTATATCCTCGCAGAGCTCGGATAACTACGTGGCAAGAAACAAAGAATTATCAATTCCGTTGCCAAAGAATTTTCCAGCTGATTTTATATGCGAGGGCATTGACCAGACCAGAGGCTGGTTTTATACTTTGTTGGCCGTTTCTACTCTTTTAGAACTAGAACCAGCCTATAAAAATGTTATTTCTCACGGAATTGTTTTAGACGCAAAGGCGCAGAAAATGTCAAAATCAAAAGGTAATATTGTTTTGCCCAAAGATGTTATTGATAAATGGGGCGCTGACTGCGCGCGATTCTATTTTTACACAATAAATTCAGTAGGAGAACCTAAGAGGTTTGACATTAAAGATGTTCAAGAGATTTCGCGGCGATTTTTCGGAACCTTGTGGAACTGCTGGATATTTTTTTCTACTTATACCCCGTTAGAGATTAATGGATTTCAGCAAAAGCGCAGAGAAAACAAACCTCTAACGGGGTATAGTGATAAAAGTTTTAAACCTAAAAAAGGTTTTGAATCTAAGAGTTTGCTTGATTGCTGGATTATTTCTCGTTTCCATAATCTTTGTAAGCAAGTGATAGAGGATTTAGATAGATATTATGTGGTAGAAGCAGCCAGGCTTTTTGAAGACTTTGTTGATGATTTGTCTAATTGGTATATTCGGCGATCTCGCCGGAGATTTCAAAAATCTGAAAACAACAAAGAAAAAGAAGGAGCGTGTCAAACCCTTTATTATGTTTTGTTAAATCTAAGTAAACTAATAGCTCCATTTACTCCATTTATTAGCGAGGAAATTTATCAAGGATTAAAGACTAAAGATTCAGTTCACCTTTGCGATTACCCCAAGCCAAATAAAAAATTAATTAATAAAGAACTGGAAGAACGAATGAAGCAGGTTCGGGAGATAGTAACCATAGGTTTAGCTCATCGGTCCGAAGCCGGAATAAAGGTAAGGCAACCCCTTTCTATGCTCAAAATCCCAATGGCTAAATCCCAAATTCCAAATGAAATGTTGGAATTAATAAAAGAAGAAGTAAATGTTAAGAAAATAATTGGGGGCAAGAAAATAGAATTAAATACTAAAATCACACCTAAATTAAAGGAAGAAGGAATAATTAGAGAGGTTATCCGGAATATTCAAACAATGCGGAAAAGGGCTGGATATATTCCAAAAGACAGGATTTTAGTTCAGGTTTCTTGCAACCCTGATTTAGAGAAAATTATAAAGAAAAATAAAAATTTAATTCTGAAAGAAACCCGGGCGGATAAATTTGAATTTGGTAAAAAATCAAAACAAAAACCTGCTATTGAACAGGAATTTAAAATTGACCAGCAAAAACTTTGGATAGCGATTAAAAAGATTAAGTAATAACTATGGAAATTAAAATAATAAAAGAAAAAATAACAAAGGAGGAATTAAAAGAAATTGCCCAACAGGGTTTTGGAGATCTGATTAAAATAGTGGTTGATATTGAAAAAGAAATCATGGCAGTAGGGGGAGAACTTCACTCTGACGAACAGGAATTGCTTATAGAAAAAGAGAATTGCCAGAGCGAGAATCTTTGGGGAATAAATATGCGTTTTACAAAACCAAAAAAAGAATGGCTGGAGTTTAATTCTTTTATCAACATTAAGCCCTTAAACAATAATCGTTCAATGGAAATTCAAAATCCAGAGATTAAAAATAAAATAAGGCAAATTATTAATAAGCTTCTCCAATGAGTCCAATCCATAAAAATTTAGCAAATGGGAGATGGCAGAAAATGTCTTTCACTGAACAAATGGGTAATATCGGCAGTGAGGTCAATCGCGTTATTAATTGCTATAATGAAGGCGATAAAAAAGATATGAAAAAGGCATGTTGGAGGGCTTTAGAGTTGATTGATTTAACAATTGATGATAAAAGATGGAGAGGTCGGCTTTTAGAGATATTACGTCTGCGCGAAGTTTTCTGCGATTTATTTTTGGGAGATAATTCTTACAATACTTTGCCAAAGTTTTTCAAAGATTACTTTTTACACCTTGCCTTACAAGCAAAGAAATAATATGGGCATTTTTGATGAAAAAAAACAAATATCTAGAATAAGTTTTAGGGAGAAACTAAAAGGAGTTTCGGGTCAAATTCCTGGTTCTCCGGGAAGAAGATATTCTATGAAAGAGAGAGTAAAGATAGAGAAAGAGCTTTTCGGGCCCAAATTCGGAGGACATATTTCTGAAAAAGAATTTAAGTATGGACTTAAAAAGCTGAGTCGAGAAAGATTAAAGTGTAAGACTCTTGAAGAAAAGAGGAGCGTTGAAAGAAAGATTAGATATTTGAAGAAAATCGGAGGAATATGATTTTGCTTTGCAAAATAAATTCGAAATTCGAATGTAGAAATTCGAAACCCCGACACTACAAATCCTTCGGATTTGAGTACGGGGCAGGCAAATTCAAGACTTAGATATTGCTTGCCCCGTAGTTAACGAGCGATAGCGAATTATGCTACGGGGTTTAGCGCTTCGCGCTTCGGATTTCCGTTGCGGAGCAACGGCTGTGGCTATTCACTACCGTACCAAAGGAATTATCTTAAAGAAAGAGGAACGAGGGGAGGCCGATTTTTTATTTACCATTTATACCAAGGATTTCGGCAAGCTGGATATTTTGGGAAAGGCAATCAGAAAAATTAAATCAAAGCTGCGAGCTGGAGCACGGGATTTTTGTTTAAGCGAAATAGAGTTTATTCAAGGAAAAACTTATAAAACTTTAACCGATGCCATTTTAATAGAGGAATTTAAAAATTTAAAAACAGATTTAAGGAAATTAAAAATTACTTATGAAATCACTAAAATTTTAGATAATTTAGTCAGCGGTCAAGAAAAAGACGAAAATATTTGGAATTTACTAATTGAAACTTTCCAGAGATTAAACAGCAGTCAATTGTCAATCATTAATTGTCAATTGTTATATTATTATGTTTTTCTATACAACCTCTTTTCTTTTTTAGGATATCAGCCCCAGCTTTACAATTGCGTTTTGTGCGGCAAAAAATTAGAGATAGAGAAACTTTATTGGAGCCCAGAAGAGGGCGGGGTTGTTTGTAAAAAGTGTTTTAATAACATAGATGAAAAATCAAAACTTCAAAAAATAGATGTTGAGATAATTAAGATTTTACGGCTTTTACTTCAAAAAGACTGGCAGACAATAAGTAAATTAAAATTATCACCCATTCATTTAGAAAAATTAAAAAGCATTTCTGATGATTATCTTTTACATATTTCTGGCAACATTCACCCAAATTAGGCGTGAGGGTTGACATAACCTTATATAATTGATAGATTAAATAAAGAAACATTTCGTTCTTTATATACTGCCTGATTGAGCTCCCCTTTCCAGTGACCCCTGTCACATTTTACCCCCCCCCGGCTCAATCAGGCAGCCTTTTTTATTTTTGAGAAATGTGTATAATAAAATTAGTATGAGCTTTGGAAAATTCTTAACCATCTTTATAATATTTTCAACTGTTATTTTAGGGATAGCCGGTTTTTGGTATTACCAGAAAAACATTTATTCAAAGGAAATTCTAAAGCTGGAAATTATTGGCCCGGAAAGAGCTGAGGCTGGAGATGAGGTTGAATATACAATAAAGTATAAAAATAATGGCAATGTTAGACTTGAAGAGGCCCGACTTATTTTTGAGTTTCCCAAAAATTCTATTCCTATCAGTGAAGAATCTACTTGGATAGAGAGAGATTTAGATGATATTTATCCAGGAGAGGAGAAAACTCTAAGGCTCAGGGCAAGAGTTTTAGGCAAGGAAAAAGAAATAAAAACAGCCCGGGCTCTTTTAACTTACAGGCCGAAAAATCTTAATGCTTTTTATGATTCAGAAACTACTTTTACCACTGTAATTGAATTCGTTCCCTTGACTTTTGAGTGGGATTTCCCATCTAAAATTGAGCCGGACAAAGACTTTCGTTTTAGAATAAACTACTTTTCTAATATTGATTACCCTCTTTCAGATTTAAGATGTATAGTTGATTATCCTGATGATTTTGAGTTTATTAGCTCTATTCCGAGAGCTTTGAATCAAACAGAATGGGAAGTCGAGCTTTTAAATAAAGCTGACGGAGGGAGAATTGAAATCACTGGCAGTCTTTCGGCAATGGCTGGCGACCAGAAAATATTCCGTGCTCGTTTAGGCATTTGGCAGAAAGGAGAATTTGTCTTATTAAAGGAAATAGCCAAGGGAATGGAAATTGTCCAACCCTCTTTATATCTTTCTCAAATGATTAACGGCAAATCTCAACCTACCGCTAATCCAGGAGAACTGCTTCGTTATGAAGTTTTCTTTAAAAATATCGGAGAACAACCGCTTACAAACTTGTTTTTAATAGCAAAATTAGAAGGAGATGTTTTGGATTTTGAAAGCTTAAGGTCTGAAACTGGAGAATTTAATTCGGGGGACAATTCAATCATCTGGGACTGGAAAAGGGTTCCACAGCTTCAGTTTTTAGACGCACAGCAGGAAGGTTTTGTCGAATTTTGGATTAAGGTGAAAGAAGATTGGCAGATTTCTGAAACTAAAGGAAAAAATACAAGCATTACGAACAAGATTTTTTTAAGCAAGGTTCAGCAGGAATTTATAACGAAAATCAATTCAAAACTTGAAATTTCCCAGAAAGCATATTTTGAAAATGAAGTTTTTGAAAATTCTGGTCCGTTGCCGCCGCAAGCCGGACAAAGCACAAAGTACGTTGTTATTTGGGAAGTTAAGAATTATTTCAATGATACGACTAATGTAAAAGTAAAAGCAGTTTTACCAAATCAAGTTCGATTAACTGGCGAAATTTTCCCAAAAGAAGCAAACCTTACTTTTGATTCTCAAAGCAGGGAGATAGTTTGGGATGTTGGAGATGTTGAGGCTGGAGCAGGAGTTGATAAACCTCATCCAAATATTGCTTTTCAAATTTCCTTAACGCCGAATACATCTCAATCAGGCAAAATAGTTGATTTAATAAGCAATGCAGTAATTTTAGGACAAGATGTCTGGACAGAAAGTTCTTTGGAAAATGGTGATGGAAAAATTGATACTACCCTGCCGAACGATGACAGCATAAGTGACGCAATGGGAAGAGTGCAGTAGACTTAAGAAACCAGAAACAAAATGTCCTTTGTGAAAGATAATGAACATTTAATGTGACGGCTGTTTAGCGGCGTCACATTTTAAATTTTATCTACTCTTATTTTATCTGCGGCAGCTTGTGAAATAAGCGTAGATAGTATTTATATATAAAAAAAGCGGCAGCAAAAGAAAGTAAAAGGTCCAATAGCCGTGTGGAAGCTATGTGACCCTTGGGGGGGTGATACGGTCCGGGGGACGGATTTTGTATCAATCTTTCTTTTGCTGCCATTATATTCTAATTATATTTTATCATTCATCAAAATGGTTGTCAATACCTTTTTAAAGTATTATACTTAATGTAATATGAGTAAAGAACAAAATAAAAATAAAGATTTAATGGAAAAAATTGTATCTCTTGCCAAAAGGCGGGGCTTTGTTTTCCTTTCGTCAGAAATTTACGGCGGTTTTTCAAGCTCCTATGATTATGGACCATTAGGAGTTGAACTAAAAAATAATATCAAGCATGCATGGTGGAAAACAATGGTAAGAGAACAAAAGAACATTGTTGGATTAGATTCGGCAATTTTAATGTCGCCGAAAATATGGAAAGCTTCAGGTCATTTAACAGCTGGTTTTGCCGATGAGTTAGTTGAATGCAAAAAATGCCATAAACGATTTCGAAAAGACGAAATTGAAAAATTCCCGCTTTCGCTAAGGCTTCGGCGGGCAAGCAAAATCCAAAATCAAAATGTCAAATCGAGTCCAAAATCCAAAATTCAAAACCTAAAGTGTCCGGAGTGCGGAGGCGAGCTTACAAAAGAAAAGAAATTCAACTTGATGATGAAAACTTTTGTAGGACCAGTAGAAGATGAAGCGGCAGTAACATACTTAAGAGCAGAAACTTGTCAGGGAATTTATATGAATTATAAGAATGTTCTTAATTCAATGAGAATGAAAATTCCTTTTGGTATTGCCCAGATTGGAAAAGCCTTTCGTAATGAGATTACTCCCGGAAACTTTACTTATAGAACTAGAGAATTTGAGCAGATGGAGATGCAATTTTTTATAAATTCAAAAGAGTCCCCAAAATGGTTTGATTATTGGAAAAAAGAAAGAATGAAATGGTATTTGGATTTGGGAATTAAAAAAGAAAATTTAAGATTTAGGGAGCATAAAAAAAATGAACTGGCTCATTATGCTAAAAGAGCAGTTGACATTGAATACAAATTTCCCTGGGGCTGGAAAGAGATCGAAGGAATTCATGACCGTGGGGATTGGGATTTATCAAATCACTCAAAGCACAGCGGTAATGATCTAAGTTATTTCGACGAGAATACAAAGAAAAAATATACTCCTCATGTTATTGAAACTTCTGCAGGAGCTGACCGCAGTACTTTGGTTCTCTTGGTTGATGCTTATTCTGAAATAAAAGGAGGTAGAACAGCTACTACTAAGTCGGCCAAAGAAATAGAAGTGGTTTTGAAATTTCATCCAAGCTTATGTCCTTTGAAAGTTGCAGTTCTGCCTTTGGTGAAAAACAAACCCGAATTAGTTAAAAAAGCTAAACAAGTTTATAAGCTCTTGCAGCCTCACTTTATGTGCCAATATGATGAAGTCGGATCTATTGGCAGGCGTTACCGACGCCAAGACGAAGTAGGAACCTTATGGTGTATTACAATAGATTTCGAAAGTTTGGAAAAAGATGATGTAACTATCAGAGATCGCGACAGCATGAAACAAGAACGAGTAAAGATTAATGAACTAATTGAGGTAATCAATCAAAAATTTAATGTTTAAAAAAACAACTTTAAAAAACGGGTTGCGGATTATTACTGTTCCACAGAGAAATACAAGGACAGTAACAACTTTGATTTTGGTCGGGACCGGCTCTAAATACGAAACTAAGGAAATAAACGGTATTTCTCATTTTTTAGAACATATGTTTTTTAAAGGGACGAAGAAAAGGCCTAGTAAAATGGCTATCAGTGAGATTCTTGACGGAGTTGGAGGGGATTATAATGCTTTCACCGGAGAAGAATATACTGGCTACTACGCTAAAGTTGAAAAATCTCATTTTGATTTAGCATTGGACGTAATCTCTGATATTTTTTTAAACTCAAAATTAGAAGAAAAAGAAATAAAAAAAGAAAAAGGAGTGATTATTGAAGAGATTAATATGTATCGAGATCATCCTTCGCGCTATATTCAGACTTTGTGGACAAAGCTTTTATATGGAGATCAGCCGGCCGGATGGGATATTGCCGGCACCAAAAAGACAGTATCTGCCGTTAATCATCAAAAATTAGCTAATTATATGAAAAACCAGTATGTGGCGGAAAATACAGTTATTTGCGTTGCTGGTAATATAAATCAAAAATCAGCAATAGAGAAAGTTAAAAAACAATTTCAAGGAATAAATATCACTAAGCCAATTGAAAAACTGAATGTTATTGAAAAACAAATAAAACCGGCCTGCCTTTTGGATTATAAAAAAACAGACCAGGTCCATCTTTATCTTGGAGTAAGGGGTTATAACATTTTTCATCCCCAAAAATATACACAAGATCTTTTGGGAGTAATTTTAGGAGGAATGATGAGTTCCAGGTTGTTTATTAAAGTGCGAGAAAGATTGGGAGCAGCCTATTATATCAAGACGGATGTTAGTGCTGATACTGATACTGGATATTTTGCAACATGCGCTGGTGTAGCAAATAAATTAGTCGAGAAATCTATTAAGGGAATTTTAGAGGAGTACAAAAAAATCTCTATAGAAAAAGTTTCTCCCAAAGAATTAAAAAAAGCTAAAGACTTTATTAAGGGGAAAACAGCTTTATCTCTTGAGTCCTCTGATGCCCAGGCTTCATTTTACACCTTACAAGAGCTTTTGAAAAATGAAATTTTAAGCCCGGAGGAAATTCTTAAAAAGATTGACAGGGTAAAAGCCAATGATATTTTAAAAATTGCCAAAAACCTTTTTCAGGAACGGAAGCTGAATTTAGCATTGATAGGACCGTTTAAAAATAAAGAAAAGTTTCAGCAGTTGCTGAAACTATAATTTTATGAACAATGAAAAACTATTAGACATAACATGGAAAACGATTATTAAAATTGCTATTACTGTTGTTTGTCTTTATGTTCTTTTTTCAATCAAAGAGATTATTATTTGGTTTGTTTTTGCATTGATAATTTCCATTTTATTTAATCCGATTATTGATTTTTTTCAGAAATTCAAAATTCCAAGAGCTTTAGCGGTAATTTTTGTTTATCTTGGGATTTTTGGAATAATAAGTATGTCTGTTTATTCTATTGTTCCTATGTTTTCTGAGGAAATTCAGCAATTTTCAGAAAACTTACCCGAATATTTTGAGAAAATAATTCCTTCTTTGAAAAATTTAAAAATTCAGGGCTTTGACAGTGCTGAACAATTTATGGTAGAGATAAACAGTGTTTTGGAGAAAATGGCTTCCAATGTTTTTAATACCCTCTTTGTTATTTTTGGAGGAATCTTTTCAACTCTTTTTGTAATTACATTAGCTATTTTTCTTTCTTTGGAGAAAAAATCAGTTCAGGAAGGTTTTGCCCTTTTTTTCCCAAAAGAACACGAATCTACTGCTTTGAGCATTTGGAAAAAAACCCAGAAAAGAGTCAACCTCTGGTTTTTAACCAGGGTAATAGCCTGTTTATTTGTTGGATTAGCCTCCTTGCTTACTTTTTTGATATTTCAAATAAAATACCCTTTTTTCTTAGCTTTTCTTGCTGCTATATTTAATTTTGTTCCTATAATAGGGCCAATTGTTATTGGCATTATTATTTTTATTATTGTCGCCTTAAGTTCTTTTACTAAAGCCCTGTTTATAGTCGGAGCATTTATTATTATTCAGCAGTTGGAAGGTAATTTTATTACACCAGCTGTATCTAAAAAAATAATTGGAATTTCACCAGCCCTGGTTTTGATTGCTTTGGTTGTAGGCGCCAAGATGTGGGGATTCTTAGGAGCAGTTTTGGCAGTTCCTTTATTTGCTATTGTATTCGGTTTTTTAAAGGATTTTTTGAAAAAGAGGAAAGAGAGTAGAGACGTGGCTGCCCCGCTCGTAAAAGAATCACTCCAAGAGGGTTATAAATTAATTGATGATTGAAAAATTCCATGTCTATTCTCTTTATTGTCGCCACCCTTGTTGGGAGCTTAAAAGATATTTCAGAAAGAGCATTGGAAACCCTTAAAAGGGTTGATTTAATTTTGTGTGAAGATACCTTGTTTTTTTACGAATCTCCTTATAGAATTATTGAGAGCTTAAAATAGTTAGAAGATATGGATAAAAAGCTGGAGATAGTTGTTTATCGGGGAATGACCAAGAAGTTTGAAAAAGTTTATAGAGGAAACATTAAGCAGGTTATTGGGGAAATAGAAGAACATCTATCAAAATGGGAGTTTGTGGTGATTGTTAGGAAATAAAAAACAGCGGCAAGACCCTATAACCTCAAGCCACTGTCTAATCTTCCTTTTGGAAAAGGGCCTTGCCGCCTGTCTCTCCGTTAAGATCGTGGGGGGTGATCGCGGAGAGACCTGATAATTTTATTTTATTCATTTCAAGAATATTGTCAAGTGAAGGATAAAATATTATACTAAAATCGTAAAATTATGAAAAAGTTTTATATCACAACGCCAATTTATTATGTTAATGATAAGGCCCATTGCGGCCATGCTTATACGACTATCGCAGCCGATGTTTTTGCTCGTTATCACCGTTTAATTGGAGATAAAACATTTTTTTTAACTGGTCTGGACGAACATGGTCAAAAAGTTAGTCAGGCAGCTGAAAAATCCGGGAAATCTCCTCAAGGGTTTTGTGATAAGCAAGCAGAGAGTTTTAAAAAAGCTTGGCAGCAGTTAAATATCTCTAATAATGGTTTTTTGAGAACCACTGATAAGGAGCATGAGAAAGCTGTTCAAAAAGTTTTACAGATATTATGGGATAAAAAGTTTATTTACAAGGGTCAATATCAAGGCCTTTATTGCGTTGAGTGTGAGCAGTATAAGACAAAAAATCAGCTTATCAATGGTAAATGTCCAGAGCATCAGAAGGAACCGGAAATAATGTCTGAAGAATGCTATTTTTTTAAATTGTCTCAATTTCAAAAGGAATTATTAGATAAAATTATTAATAATATTTTTATTATTGAGCCCGAGAGCCGAAAAAATGAAATGATTAGCTTTTTTAAAAATGAAAAATTACAAGATGTGTCTATCTCTAGAAAAAATGTTCAATGGGGCATCTCTTTGCCATTTGACAAATCGCATACCTGTTATGTTTGGTTAGACGCTTTTTTGAACTACCTTACTGGTCTTTGTTGGGAGGGCGATAGTAAGAAATTACCTGATTTATGGCCGCCAGACGTTCAATTGATGGCTAAGGATATTTTAAGGGTACATTCAACGATTTGGCCGGGAATACTTCTGGCCTTAGGAATATCTTTGCCAAAAAAATTGTTTATTCACGGCTTTTTCACAATAAACGGGCAGAAAATGAGCAAGTCCTTAGGAAATGTTATTTGGCCCGAACAAATGGTTGATAAGTTTGGTGTTGACGGAACAAGGTATTTATTAATCTCTTCTTTATCTTATGGTAAAGACGGTGATATTTCCTGGCAAAAATTAACTGAAAAATATAATGCTGATTTGGCTAATGGCTTGGGGAACTTGGTTGGTCGAGTGATTGGATTGAGCCAAAAAATTGGCCTTCAGCCAGTCACCGCGCCGAACGCCGCCGGCAAAATCCGGATTAAAGATCTGGATAAACTTTTTCAAGAATTTAAATTAAAAGAAATTTTAGACGAAGTTTGGAAACAGATTAATTGGGCGGATAAATTTATTGAAAAGAAAAAATTATGGGATTTAGTGAAAACAAACCCAGAACAAGCTAAAAAAGATTTATCAGAACTTTTAGGTTTGATTTCAGAAATTGGCAAAGCCATTACTCCTTTTTTGCCTGAAACTTCAGAAAAAATTTCTCAAATTTTAAAAACCGGAAAAATCCAAGCGCTTTTCCCAAGGGTTTAATTTACATTAAGATTAGTTGACAAAGATATTAACATAACCTAATATCCAAATTAGAAGAAATTAGTTCTTTTAATTTTGAAAAGGAGGATTGGGATTATGACATTAGACAACGAGGGAAAGAAAATAGAAGTTGATGACAGGGTCCGAATTAGAATGAAATCCGGATTTTCTAGATACGGATGGGTAAAAGAAGTTTTTGGCGATCGGGTGAGTGTTATGGCTGATGGCAATACCAATTTCTATTTAGCTATGCCTGAAAATGTCACGGTAATAAATCAACCTTGTTTAGAAAGACAAAAACCCAATTCAAAAATCTGAAAGGAAGGTTTTTAAACACGGTCACCGAAAAAATTAGGTGGCCTTTTTTATTTGCCTAAAAGTAAAAACTCGGT